>ERZ781273.187-NODE-187-length-40775-cov-15.439293_pt1 | contig 40775 bp, 53 predicted proteins | sample MGYA00375851_ERZ781273 | MGnify/ENA primary metagenome ERZ781273 (study PRJEB29790, sample SAMN03653692) | human gut metagenome | host: Homo sapiens | place: USA: Dallas, Texas | collected 2013-07-09 | study: EMG produced TPA metagenomics assembly of the Gut... | reverse complement strand
TCTTCATAAGCAGTTACAAGGTCAGTAGCGTACTTATTACCAAACTTAGCCATCTCGACTGCTTGGTCTTGCGTAGCACCTACGCTATTGAGTAGCTTAGAAAAGTCAGCTGCGATTGTTTGGTCTACTTCGCCACTATCAAAGGCTTGTGTAAAGTCATACACAGTAGGTTCTGTAGGTGGTTCTTGGTTGCCTCTTGTGTCAGCACTACCACCGCCTAAGATTGTGTCTTGGGTATTCGTGTTAGCATCCGTAGTAGGTGTACTACTATCTGCACTCGTTGTGTTATCATTCGTGCCTTGCGTTAAATCTTCTGCCATAGTCATTCACCTTTTTCCTCTAAATTTTTAAATAGTTTCTGTTGATTGATATATTCCAGTTGTGCTTGATGGTATTTGAGCACACCCTCAACACCATCACCGATAGCGCCAAGCATTTGCATATACTTTAGACCTACACTTCTTTTACCCTCATTGAAAAAGGTTTCTGAATTGCCAGTAAACGAACGCTTTAGAATGTCCGTATTGTCTAAAAGCCTACAAAAAAACCACCTACCTAGTTCTGTACTAAGTACGTGGTTAAGTGCATCAATATCACGATCACGAATATATTCTTGTTTTATTTTACTCATCTACACCCCCATACCCATTAACTGTTGCATTACTGGGTTTCCGTCATTGGCTGCATCTGTTGCTTGTTTAGCAGCACCAGCCATTTGAGGTGCTAATTGTGCCATTTGTAAGGCTTGTGCTTGTTCCTCTTGCTCTTGTTGTGCTTGTTGTTGTTGTTCCATGATTTGTTGATACTCATCATTAGAACGAATAACCCTAGCTGGTACACCAAGATTTACACCATAAATGTCAGCTGCCTCTTCAAAGTTAAACTTCTGAACGATGTTCGCATTGCCCTGTGCTAATGACATTATGAAAGCATAGTACTGTTCGATATTCACCAAAGATGACATTTTCTGTGCTTGTGCTAATGGAGATATGTATTCAATCTTTACATCCATACCATTTAGCATTTCAGCAGTTTGTTCATCGATTGGTGGAAATATTCCAGCTCTATCTAAGATGCCATAAGTACGTTCGATGATAGGGTTTAAAAACTCACTTTGTAAGCGTTCAACTACAGGCCCTAACTGTTGCATCTTTTCTTGTGTACGCTCCATAACCTCACGTGCGGTCATTTGTCCGCTATCGATGTTATCAAGCATCAAGAATAGGTCAGCACTATATGCACGTTTAATACTTTCAGATACGAATTGTATCTTCGCTTGTACATTCGCAACATCAATTCCTACATTGAATATCGGTTCAACCTTACCGCCTGTATCAACTTCCGTTACACCGCCCGGAAATAGATTTACACTACCGATAACATCAGATGTAGCACTCATAGGTGGTTTAATACCTAATTCAATAGCCGTTACTAAGTCTTTTTCAAGCAGTTGTAACATCTGTGCATCTGATTGTGCGAACCATGCACACCCTTTACCATAACCGCTTAGATCATGTGTGGTGTGTCTTGCAATAGGAATAGGCCACTCTTCAAAACCACTATGTCTTAGCACTTCATCTGAGTTACTGCCCTCTATCCAATAAATGGATGCGTAAGGCATATTCTTATTACCTAGTTTCCCATTGCGGTCTTTGTTTGGCATAACCAACCAACACACAACATGAGTTTTTTCATTACCTTTTCCATCGTCATATTCACGTTTGACTTGTTCGGTGCACGCATCATACCCAAACTCTTCAACAAGCTGGTCTGCAGTCATTCGGTATTTTCTACCAAAGGTATTAACTTCACCATTACTACCGCACTCAAACGCATATGTTCCTATAGGATATGATGTAAACCACACACCATATTTAGGGTTTGGCATGATTGACATAGGCGATTGTCCAAACGGCAATTCCATATACGTTTGATGTGCCACGTTATAGAAATTTGATTTAGCCAATACTGCGTACAAAATCTCTTCACGTTCATCAAGTACCTTACTAACATCACTATTAGCTGCTAGGTCAGTATTCTCTAATGTCAACTTAAACCATTTACGGCTAGGCGGTGTCATGCCACTCATTACACCTGATGCAAAGATTTGGCAACTTTCCCAAGCTACACCATTATTAATCTTATCGGTGTAGACTTTCGATTGGTCTTGTTCATCATCAAATAACCCAAGGAAAGGTAGTTGATAATCTCGAATGTCTTTCCACTTAGCAACGTACTTTTGACGATTGTTAAACATAGCATTAAACTTTGCCTTAATTTTCGTGTAATCACGTTTCTTAGGCATCGCATTTGTCGGTTGTCTAGCAAGCGTTGATAGGATAGTTCCTTGCATTATTAACCCCCTAATGTGTTCTTAGTGCCAGTTGTTGCCGTGGAAAGAATTGTACTTTCATAACCACGTTTGCCCTTACGCTTTTTAGCGTACCAATCTTCACCAGTCATTGTAGTTGCATCATCTGTTTGTACAGTTGGTGCAGGTGCTGGCATTGGTGTATCAGGCATCTTATTTTTCATGCACATTTAATCACCCCTTATCGTTTAAATGGATCATACTCTGTATTAGCATGAACCCTACTCCCTACATTCACTTTTTTATTGACCCTGAACGCAAAGGTCAAGGCTAATGCATCGCCCTTGTTCGGAGATGGTAAGCCACGTTCTTTCATATCCTTTTTGCTTTCTAACTGTATTCGTCCATTCTTATCGATGATAGCCTCAGGACTTGTTATATCATCGTATAGACCTTGGTCATTAGGTGGAATAGAACCGCCCTCTTTTAGCCATTCTTTAAGTTCTCCCCACATATACGCACGCATATTCAAGTACATATCATTAGGTGCTTTACCACCAAAGGCAACTAATCGCCATTTTCTCCCCATTGATTTACCGATACTATAAATACCTGTGCCGTAGCCTTGGTCGATAAATACTGCATCAGCTTTATATTCATCCTCGAATTGCGCTATTAGGTTAGCCATACGCATATCATCATCATTCTTTTCAATCGTTGCCAAGCATTTCATGGAATAGCCATTACGCATTACGATTTCTAATGTGTCTCCACCAGTCCACGCAGGGTCAACACCGATTATCACAGGCAGGTTGTTAAACTCACCAACTCTGTACACTCTCTTCTGTGCTTCATCTGCTATTGATGCGGATATAAATTGCGTATCGGATGCACTAGGGAATAAACCTCTAACACGCACCTTTACAAAGTCGCTATCCTCACCATGAATATCAACCCATTCTTGCAACTTAGCTTTGTTTGAGATTTTAACAGTACGGCTATCAATCTGATATGTAGTCCAGTAGTTACGATGCTTTCTGAAACATTCTCTAAACCTACCACTATTACGTGTAGGGTTACCAAATACACACCATATAATTTCTGTTTCCTTATCAGTTAATGCACCCTCTGTTACTTCCCATATCTTGTCAGATATTGCGGATGCCTCATCAAATATGATAAGTATTCTGTTACCTTGATTGTGTAGACCAGCGAATGCCTCTGGGTTGCTTTCACTCCATGGAATGGCATCTATCCGCCATGTCTTTTCATATTGCTTATCAGCACTAAACAATGCAGTAGCGGTATAAGTGAATAACTCTTTACCTATAAATAGGTTGTACCACTTGTTCAATTCCGCCCAAGTCTTAGACTTTAACTGTGTATCAGTATTAGCAGTTACAACTCCACGTGTGTTTTCATGTGTAGCAATAGCGAACAGTATCAACAATGAAGAAAAGGCGGACTTACCAATACCATGACCTGATGCAACTGCTATCTGTATTGCTTTGGCCAATGATTTGCCTTTGCGTAACTCTTCACCTATTTTCTTGAAAGTCTTTACTTGCCACTCATCAGGCCCATCAAAGTTTTCAAGCGGTGTTCCTTTTTCTCCCCAAGGAAATGCGAAATATACAAAGCCTAATGGATCGTGAGTGAACGAACCCAACGCATCAATCAGTTGTGCCTTGTTGTACTTCATCAGATTTCACCCTTGCTTGTTTCATCCTATCGGATATATCAATCTCTATTTCTGCATCTAATTTCACTTTATCGGTAAATAGCATATGCCGTTTACCTAGGAGTTCAGCTGCCTTAGTTCTATCATTCACAGATACATCCAAACCAAACGCATCTTTCTCTTCGCCATTCATAACCCTAGTTAAATACTGTAGGACTTCATCAGCAGTTGCGATTGTATTATTGTTCTTTTGTTCCATGTGTTGTTGTATATATTGGCTCACGTTAGCATTTGACAACAATCTACTTCCCTGTTGCCTTGCACTATTTTCTGAATATCCAGCCTTTAATGCAGCTTGTGTAGCATTAGCGGTCTTGATGTATTCAGTTGCAAATAGCAGTTGTTTGTCTGTAAGATTTGTATCATTCAACATCAATCACCACCTTTATATGTTCTAACTAAAAAAAGTAACACCTCGTGTTGCTTGGTGCTACTGTACTCACTTTCTTTCTTATAGAGTTGTCCTTGTTTAAAGGTCTTACCCTTTTTGTACTTATGAGGGAATGTCAGTTTATATTCCTCTTCCGTGTACATTCGGCTGACTATGTATACCTTGCAAGGCTTATCGAATTTGCTCCACGATTGCCTTGTATCTACTACATATCGTCTGCCGTTCATTTGTAATGCTTTGAGTAGTTTCTTTATCGTTGGTTGGTAATTCACATCCAACACCACACAATACCGATTAAGATTAGTACCGCACATACGATAGCTAAACCATCGATGAGTGTAATCATTGTATCACCACGATGTTCGTAAGCATATTTAGCTTTAGCCTGTAGGTCTTTATTGTTCAAGTCCTTTGCTGCTTGCTTGAATAGTTTTCTATCTTCAATGAATTGTTTGATTGCTTTAATCATTTCAGTACTTCGCCACCTTTCCTTTTGAGTTTCCCATGTGATCGCACACATAAGCCGTGATTACATTTACTAGCACCGCCATATGTTATGTATGTTTGACACAAGCCGTCATACTCTATTGTCTTTGCGGTACATATGCCATTCTTATTGTTAAGGCATTTCTTTTTACAACACAAAACATCCGTCATAATCTCCCCTTTATGATAGATTTATACAAAAATTGGAGTATATCGCCGTGGATATACCCCATTATGTGATAGTTTTATTCTGTTTCTTTGTATTAATCACTCAAAACTAGGTGCGTTATTGATGACATGACAATTTATGCTTTTGAGGTTCAACTATGAATAAAAAAACAAAGTTGGAAAATAGAAACACACCTAGTTTTCAATAATCACTTACACACTCAATACCAACAACTAACATTTTGATGGATCGTAATCGTGTTAGGTTAAGTAACAACAAGAATATGAATAAGTTTCTTTTGGAGGCTGCTAGTTGTCAGTATTCAATGTGTATAACCAATTAGGGCAGGTTCATATCTTTAAGGTTAATAATGTATAAGCTATATATTGTGAGGATATTCGACCCACCCTTATCAGTTAGCAGTAAATTTACATATAAAATTTTTGTCTTAACACATACTTCAAATTGAAATTAGAAAAAAGTATAGTGTTTCACTCACCAAATCAAATATGGTTGCGCTGCTACTCTGCGACCGTTAGCGCTATACGTTCCATTTCGCCCATATACAACAAAGGCACGCTCTTTTATGGGCGTGCTTGTTGTTGTGTTTTGATTTGTCCTAAGGAAAGAGTGAGTAGTAGTCGCTTAGTGGCAACTTCTACACTTTATATTATACCTTATAGCGAACGCACTTAGTATGGACAATTGCGGACATTTGCGGACATTATAGGACAAATTTTCGCCCAAACTCCAATAATGCTTTTTGCTTGTATCGTTTCGCCTGTTTCGTGGAATAACACCCAATCATTTTATAAGCATCTTCTGTTGTGTTGTTGAGTACAAACTCATAACGTAGGATAATTGCCCCTAGCTTTTCATCTAGTGCATCTATCTTAGTGATCGCATCGCATTTTAACTTTGATAATTCATCAATTCGCTTATCACGTTCTGCGACTGTGTCCATAAATCTTGATACACTAACCTCTAACCCTTGCGGAGTTCCACCACCTGTTACTCTATCCTTACTATAATCAATCGCACCTATTGATGTAAGGTTCGCTCGTAACTGATTAATTTCTTCTTTGATAGATGCAATCTGTACATCTACTAGCTTAACTGGTTGTAGATATTCAACTGCCTTTTCTATTAGTTGTTTTTCGTCTAATTCACCCAAACACTCACCCCCAAAATACACAATAAACACATTGCAATTAACCCCAAACCTACTATGATTGCACTTTTTATTCCGAATTTTACATCAACAAAATTTATTAATAAGGTTGTAACTATAGATGCAATGCCACTCATAAGTAATGTTTTAAGCATAATCTATTTATACCTCTGCTCTCTACCTTGTTTATCTGTGATCATACTGTACCCATGCTCCTCTATCCTCATTCCACTTAAATTCAACTACATCATATAAATCAAAATCATCAATGTTTTCACTTACCTTACCGATATAGAACACATCTTCTTCACTCTCAACCGCAAGCTGGCACAAGAAACCAAATGCATCTTGATAGCTTTGAGGTGCGATGTAAAAATCGGAGTGTTCAACGTAACCACTATAACTTTCCATTAAAGCCACCCAGCCAGCAACAAAAAGGAAATTAATAAATTAGCTCCACAAGCTAATGGTGTTATGTTTTCATCATCCGTTATAGCACACATAACAAGATTGTTTATCGCAAGTGCTACAACAACTAATTTCCAACACAGTAATTCATCCATTCTTCCACCTTATAACCCTACCATTATGCACTTAATACCTTTTTCAACTATATAGTCCATAAGTCTTATTAGCTTGCCATACTCTTTATCTGTGAGTTTTCCTACACTATAAGCATTATCCACTTTGCGCCTAATTTCGTTTAAACTTTCAAGGCTATAAGCGGAAAGTATATACTGCCTAGTTTTTCTGTAAAAAGTACTCATACTCACCTCTTATGATAGGGCGGATATTTCACCGCCCATATCCTTTATAAACTATTTACCAGCTTTTAACTCTTCTACTTCCGCCACTAATTTAGTAACCAATGTTTCAAGTTCTTTAATTTTGCCTTTGTGGTTGAGTTCATATTCAGAACCTTTACCCAATCGGAAGTTCACACTAGCATTTACCATTTTTTCGCTACCCAACGTACCACCTACGCTAAACATAACGTGTTCATTTGGAGCATAAAAACCGCCTAATGCTACCGCACTATGACCTTTGTAATGACCCACACCAACGGAGAATGTCATTTTATCGTCTTTGTTATAGCCTAAGTAGTGCAATGCGGATAATGCTGCATTAGCTGCACCAGCTTTACCAATTTCACGTTCTACATTTCGTGTCATACCACGTTCTAAACTTTCGATGCGGTTTTCATGGTTTTCTAATACGTTTGCATGGTCTACTAATGTTTGTTCGTGAGATTGTAATTGTTGTTCGTGATTATTAATGATCGTTGTGTGATTGTTGATTACTGTTTCATGACGATTAATAGCATCTGTATTTGCTTTGATGTTGCCAGCATTTACTTTGATAGCATCTGTATTATCTTGAATGGCTTTAGAATTTGCCCCTACACGCTCGTTTGTTGCGTTGATAGAGTTAGTAATCATTGTGTAATTGTTATCCACCTTAGCGGTTAAATTCTTGATGTTGTTCACATTGCGGTCTACACGAATATTCAAGCACTTAATATCTTTATCATGTTTCGCAAGTTTTGCACCCATAGATGCGATTTCATCGTAGGCAGCATATAGTTGGCTGCCATTAACTGCATCGGTAGATGCTGCATCAACTTGTCCAGCTGCTACATTAGTAATTTGGCGATTATAGTACTTCACACCACCAAAACCTGCTCTATCTTTAGAACCTACACTCACTACAGATTGAGGGTTTTCCCCAGCGAACACATGGGTTACCCCATTCAATACTACTTGTTTTGTTGGTACTGCATCATCTGTAACGGAATTAGTACCTAGTGCCACGCTGTTACTTTTATCTGCGATTGTATTGTTACCTACTGCGTAAGCATCCCATGCAGTAGCTTTGCCGTGCGTTCCGATTACTGTTGCACCCTGACCTGCGGTTTCGGAGTTAGCACCGATTACCACTTGCTCTTGGTTGCTATTTGTTTTGTTGTTGTAACCGATGATTGTAGTTTGGTTAGCACTTACTGTTCCGTTGTTAGAACCGATAACAGTTGTATCGTTACCGCTAACTTTATTATCTCGACCTAAAACGATTGTGCTTGTACCAGTAACTACTGTATTCACACCTAATGCTGCGGAGTTGTAACCACTAACCACAGGTGCAGTAGTGTTTGGTTCTACTTGACCTACTACCAAACCATTTGCAAATGTGCTACCTGTAACTGCTGCCATAACCATTGTTGCTAATACTAATTTGTTGTTCATGTTAATTTCTCCTTTTATGTTAATTAATTTAGATAACTTATTTACCTGTGCTGCCATAACCGCCAGCACCACGTTCCGTTTCGCTTAGTTCATCTACTTCTACTACATCGACCAATTTAATTGGTACGATGATTAATTGTGCGATGCGATCACCTCTAGCAATCGTATAATCTTTACAAGATACGTTTTCATATACGATACTAATCTCACCTCTATAATCTTCATCAATTATTCCAACGCTATTGGCACATCGTAGAGGTGTTTTACTCATGCTACTTCTTGGTGTTAATAACCCCATGTGGTTTTGTGGTATCTCAACCGCCACACCTAGCGGAATTTGTCTTTTACTATCTGCTGGTATCGTTACACTAAACGGACAATATAGGTCTAACCCAGCTGATACTTGCGGTAAATCTGAATTTACTTTTCCTCTAGTTGGTAGTTGTGCATACTCATTAACCAACTTTACTTTCATTTGTTCCCTCAAAATTCCACTCCTAACATCATCAATGCACGTTTGACTGTTTTATAATCAGCACCAACTTGATAACTCATTGCCCTTAATGACATTCCAGCTTGATGCATTTTCAATAATGAATTTCCATCCAACTCACTTGCACGTGTATATGTTTTCTGTGGTTTTGTACCTTTCAAACCTAAACAACATAACGCTCTGCCAGCACTTATATTTCCGTATACACAAGCTGCTAATGCAATCCAATTAAGGTTGTTGTGAGGAACGCACTCACTCATATTAACCGCCATTACTCCATTCACTCTCCTTATACAATTTGAACCAATCATCCGCACTCATGACTACAAGCCACTTTTGATTGCTTTTCTTCCAAGCCACTATAGGCATATCGCCATTGTCAGCTTGTATTGCATCGTGTTCTGCTTGCTCATATGCTTTGCGAACATTGAGGTTTTCTACAAACTTCACCTCTTGATGTATATTTGGTAAACCTACACAGTCGCTTGCATCACCTGTATTACCACAATACTGTGCAGTTCTTCGGACTTTATCGAACCCATGCGACCTACACACATCTCGCCACATTCTTTCGCCCCTAGCACCTTTTTGTTTGCTATTTACTGGCATTATCTATTCACCCACTTCATACACCCAATTCGCATATAATATTCTTTTTCTTGTTCATTCAATTTAACAGAACCCTTTATTCGTTTAGCCTTTTTTACAAAGCCACCAAACTCATAAATATTACCTCTAAAATCAAATGTATCTATTTCATCAATTAAGATTAGACCAGCATCACCAAGCAATTCATCAATCGTTTCATAATGATCATCATATAAATCTCTTGGTATTGCATAATACAGACACATCACATTGTGATTATCGTGATAACGTGCTTTCTTGAAATCATTTCTGAAATCGTTTATATCCGTTTTGATTTCAATTTCTGTTAAGTGCAAAGTGTTTAGATTAAAATATACAAAGTCAGCCTCATAAGGTGGTTTTCCGCTATCCCTCATCATTACATTTGGTATGCATATATTTTTAAGAAATAAATGTTGCCCTAACGCATATTGAATATCTTGTTCTGTCAAACACTCACCCCCTCTACATATTGTTCACATCGTTTTAAAATATCTTGTACTAACATCAATGGAATGTGCGACCTTGTGTTGTATCGATTAATACCTTTGATATTCATGCTTTTAAATTCAATGGTGTTTCTAATGTTATCTTTCAATAACTTCAAATCGATATTGCTACCAAACTTTGTTGGTTTCTTAACTGGGTAATCGTAGTTGTTGTAATAGGTTAGGTTTTCATATGGAATATCAAACCCTATTACATTTGCTATGTATTCCCATATCCGCCCATATGCTGGGTTTTCAATCACGAATACTTTAGGTTGATAACGCTCAATGATTTTCAATGTATTGTATATGCACATCTCACCATTGATACGTGTTAGGAATGACTTATCATACTTGAATTGGTAGTTTTCATAATCGATGTGATTTCTGATTGTGAATTTACTGCCCTGTTCATATTCACCAAATAGGTTTATAGTCATATCCTTTTCTTGTTTCCAGCAAGCGTTTCCACCTTTCATCGCACTTGCTACACTCCAGCTTTCACAAGGTGGACTAGCTAGAATAACATCAGGTCTATCTAGCTTGTCCAACTGTTCCCATAGTGCGTTTGGTTTATGTAGCGTATTAACTGCAAGGTCTTGGTTGATACACGCATCACCAATTCCTATTGATGTGATCGTGTGCTGCCCCCCCCCACATTCACGTTATATTCATCTACCGCCTGACGATAGCAGCCATTGCCATCATCAAATAACCCCCATATATGCATTCTCTTTCCTATTCACCTCTAATCAATCACCATACATCCATACTTTGCTTTTCTCATGCGGTGCTTTACTTTCTTTACGTTATCCCCAAGGTACGCTAACACATCATTTTGTTTGATTGCGTTTTCTTGCATCGTTTCCCTTTTGCGTTTGTACATTCGATATGCTGGACACTTAACGTGGCAAGCTACCTCTCTGTATTCGCATCCCTTACATGGTGCATCCATTTGATACTTACTCCTTATAAAAGACTAACCATATTGTCTTTCCCCTACGTTGGCCAATTAGCGGTTCATGCGGTAACAAAGGTTTTACCATTGGCAATGTGATTTGTTCCTCGTTCCATTTAAAGATTAGCGTTCCGTTTTGTTTTAACACTCGCCAGCACTCCGATAGTCCTTGTTTTATATCTTCTTGCCATGTTTCTTTTAATCGCCCATATTTCAATGCTAGATATGATTTATCGCCAGCTTTTAATAAGTGCGGTGGGTCAAACACCACAAGGTGAAAACTTTCATCTTTAAAAGGCATCTTGCGAAAATCTGCCATCACATCAGGTTGTACAATCAACTTCCTACCATCACATAGCGTTGTGTCTAATGTGCGGTTATCCATATAAACGGTTTCTTCATGCTCTCTATCGAACCAAAACATTCTAGAACCACAACACGCATCTAATATTTTCACATTGGCCACCTAGAACGGAATATTTTCATCTTGCGGTTGCTCGAAACTATCAAAGTTGCTAGATGCAATTTCATCATTTGTTAATGATGTACCTACAAAGTTTGCTACAACTTCTGTTACATATCGTTTTTGTCCATCTTGCGTTTCATAGGAACGTGTTTGTAATCGCCCCTCTACGAACGCTCTATTGCCTTTTCTCAAATTACCTACGCTTTCGCCTAGCTTTCCCCAAGCCACACAGTTGACGAAAGCGGTTTGTTCTTTTGCTTGCCCCTCACTATCTAAGTAAGTATTGCTTGCTGCAACTGTGAATGTTGCAACTGCTTTTCCGCTTTGTGTATAGCGCACCTCTGGATCACGTGCTAAATTACCTAAAATTTGTACTGTATTCATTTATTCCTCCTATATTTTCTGTTCGATGCACATCTTTCCTTTGTACACCTTGATAATCTCTTCTAGGCTTTCAAAGGTTCGTGCATCTGCTTTCATAATCATTTGCATCTGTTGAGTTGCCTCTTCTTGTGTATCTACATTTAGAGGTATCTCAATAGTGATTACCATCTTTCGTTTTTTACTTAGCATTTATACCCCTTACCAATAACTAAGCTGGTTTAGTTCAGCCTCTACATCATCAATAAACACATCGTAGCTAGGATGAATGTGGCAATCGACTGTTGCCTCATTCCTCATGATTTCAAGTAAGTTTTCAATCTTGGTTCTTGCTTGTGCCTCGTTATTTGCTAGCACTTGAAAGCTAACATTGAATGATACATTCACGCTTACATCAAACTCTTTTACTCTTTCCCTCACGTTTAACCCCCTATTGCTTGTTTTAATAACGCTTTACCCTCATCAGATATTTTGCTTTTGTTGATTATTTCTGTTGCATCAACTGGTGCTTTGGCTACCTCTACTAAGTTACCTGTAGAGGTCATTTCTATTTGCTTTTGACCAGCACCAATCAATGCACGTTCACGTTCTGCTTTCTCCCTTGCTTTAAGTAGCAAGTGATTGTCTTTAATTGAATTTGCCATTCGTTGGCGGTGTGTTTCACGTTCCGCTAATTGCTCGTAGCATCTAATGAATTGTGATCTACAACTTGCCTCGTTATATTCGTTCCCCATTCTAGGGTTAAATGAAGACCATATAGTATTGGCAGCTTGCAATGTTATACCTTGTAAATGTTCTTTGCCATGTTCAAAGCCATAAGCACCTACCGCTTTAATGACTTTTTCCCATTCGCTTTGTGCGATTGGTAGTTCATCATGTGCATTTACAAAGGCACTTAATGCGGAACATTCCTCTCTAATTTCTGCAATCGTTGGTAAGAATTTACATCTATCAATCAGATTGCTTATCGCTTGTTCAAGGGTTACTGGGTTTACGTTAGATAGTTTTGTTACATACAACATCATTCGTTGCTCTGACATATCAGTAGACCACGCTATCTGTAACATCGATAGTGCTTTCAAAGTCTGTTGTTGGTTGTTCAGTATCTACACCCCCTAACTTATTCATCAAGTTATTAACTACGTTGATTGCATCTTCCTTGCTATTCTTTTTAGAATTAGGTTTTCTGTATTCGCTACGTTCCCAAGTCCTAACCGCTGCTTTCCAATCTTTCATGGAGTTCTTTCCTACTTTCCAACCATTACTTTCGTAATAGTCATAAAATTGTTCAGCGTTTACATTGTTGTTACGCTCAATGCAGTAGTCTTGTATTTCATCAATAGTAGGTTTAGTAAAAGTTTTACGCTTTGGTGAATGTGGTTTCTCACACTCGCCCTTTTTAGTCTTATCTAACCTAACCTTACCTATACTAGCCTTACCTAACCTTACCTTACCTACGGATACATCTTGTATACATTCTGTATCCATTGTGGATACATGGTCTGTATTTAACTGATATTCCTTGTTTGCAGTAATTTCTAGCAACTTTCTTTCAGGTTGTATGCTTGGCTTGTAACGATCACTTTGGATGTAGTTATGTATCTTCCAATGTTTGATTACAATAACACCACTACCAAAACCAATTACAAACTGTTTAGCTATAAGCAACTTCATATCATCTTCTTTAGCACCAACTATCCGCATGATAGATTTAGGTGCATTTACGAACCCATCATCATCTGCATCTAGCAACATATGAAAGTATAGATTTTGTGTTGTAGCTGGCATATCCAGAAATTGGTCTGATTTAATAATGGACTTTGCCATCATTCGTCTTTCAGCCATGCACTATCCTTTCCTACTAATTCATCAATCGCTTCACGTAAAAGAGGGTTCAAAGCAGCACACACAACATTGTCCAACATTTTATATTCATCGATTATGTCTTGGTGGTAATTTTTATCCCCTTGCTTATTTTCAAAGTACCAAATTCTAGCATTAATCAACGCTCTTAACATTTCTAATTTTTCATATTCACCAAATCTGTCTTTATTCATATTCCTTCATCCTTTCCTTAACAATTTCTTGTAATCGTTTTCTAACTAACTTTGCATCGCATCCATGTGCTATTGGTATGTGGCAATGCACGCACAAACAAGCTAAGTTATCCATTGTGCTTTTTCCTAACTGTGAACGGAATACAATGTGGTGTATTGCTATCTCCTCATGACCTCCACACAGAACGCATGAGTAGTTATCACGTTCAAGCACTTTAGGTCTATTTCGTTTTAGCAGCTTTTCGTCTTCACGTTTTCTTTTGTTCACTCTCCCACCCCTCTATGAGTGATTGAATGTACTCACTAGGTTCTAACTTGATACCTAGTTGTTCACATTCATCTGTTAGACAATCAATAAGCCTTGCCATTTCTTTTGTGTTATATACGCTGCTACCGTGGTAGCACATGATATTGTGATAACCTTTTAGACTTTGGCATTCGCCAGCATCTTCCGCTAGCCAGCCTAGTCCGTGTCCTTGCCATATTTGAATGTATCTCTCTATGGCATCCTCACGTACTGGTACATAACTAAAATGGCTACAATCTTTGATTGCTTTTCGGTACACATCCTCTTTTGATGTATACCCAGTCTTACTTAACTCTTCCGCTATCTTTTGACATAGAACCCAGCAATATGCATTAGCGTTCATACTGCGTGATTTTGATTTCTTTTTGATTTCAATCACGTATTCTTTTTCTTTATCTAATTTTGCTAGATCATTGTCATGTGGTGCTGGTATAACTACCATTACACCTAGTGGCGAACGTAATAGTTCAATACCTTTTACACTCCATTTCATCGTTTAGCGTACCTCTGAGCATTCACCCAGTTAAACGCTTGCTGATAAAGTTCTTGTGTCATGTCTTTTGACTCATTAACCTTTAGCGTTTCTTTTAGATAATGTTTCAAATCATCTTCGCTAATACCACCTTGTGTGGCTCTAGCTTTTAGCGTTTGCCAGTTGTACACAGTTTCTTGTGTTTGGTTTGGTGTATTTTCACCAAATGTATAACGCACTTTCCCTCTGCTATCTACAATAACCAATTTCACAATATTTCTGTTTTCGTCATATGCAATGTCTTTTACTTTGAATTTAGCGTTTGATTTAGGTTTACCATCTTTGCCCTCGTACCATTCGCCATCTTGTAATGTTATATATACAAATGGTGCGGTGTATAATTCCCTACCGATACCCCAGTTAAAACCAGCTCTTTTAAAGCTATCAGATGCTTGTCCTTTTTCTTTCTCTGTGTTACTTTCTGTGCCTACATCACTTTTAGTAACCCATTGCTCTTTTGTTTCATCCCAAATTGAAATCGTACAATACAAATTACCATCGACAACAGAATGTCCACGTTGCCAATTCATAGCGCCTACAGTTTCATCGAGGATATTCATATCAACACGTGCATCTTTGTATAAAAGAATTGTTGCTCCAATCGCTTTTGTTTTATTTTGTCCTATAGATTGTATTCTGCAATCTATCTCACTTGTTTTTAACACTCTAAACTTCATTATTCACACCTACTTAATATAGAAATTCATGTTTGTTTGAATGTGTACACCGCTGATTTCTTCGCCAGCTTTTAACGCTTTTTTGATAGCGGTTTTATCTGGTTTGATTTCTGTTTTTATGTAATCACTAGGAATAGATTTTAGATCATCAACTTCTACGCTTTCAGATTTTCTATAACCACACTTAAATGTTCCAACAGATAAGGCATCAATACCCTTTTCTTTCATTGCGTATTCGATGTTTCCTTTTAATCGTTCGATAGCATTCTCTTTTGTTTTCTTTAACGCTTGTAATCGTTCAATTTCTAGCTTAATACCTTGAACATCACTCTCTACGTTTTTAATAAACTTAGCCGTGTTTTCTAACTTTTCTTCAATAGAACAGTCAAGCATTGCTAACGTATCGTTAATTGCTTGAAGTTCTTCTTCGCTTTCTGCAGTATCTAATAATGCAGCCACTTCTTGATAATCTCGATTTAATTCATAAATACTTGCCATAAGCACGTTCTCCTTGTTAAAATACAAGTAGAGTATTTTCCAATATCTCTACACAAAGTCCGTTGAAACTTCTTCTAAAACTTTTCACAACGGACTTTTTTATTTTCATAAAAAGCTATTTCTTCTTCCCATTTACTACTTAGTAACCACATCGTTACACCTAATAGACTTTGACAAATGAATGTCCACATATCGATGTTGTCAATTTCTAAGCTACCCATACCACCTACTATCAATAGTGCGGATATAATTTTCATTCCATAACACAACTTAATCATTCGTAATATCCTTTACTAGCTAATGCATCAATTACCATTTGCGCACTACTATCTGCATCCCATTTAAGGGCATTACCAATAAACTGTTTAGCTGATCTAATTTGTTCGTCAGTTAGTTTATCTGTACTTTCAATAGTCGCTTTATGTGCGTTAGCCATTCTTCTTAGTTCTGCGAATATGTTCATAAATCTTCTCCTACAATCACTAGCATTTGGCTGGTGATTTTTTTTATTTCACTCTTTAACTTATGATTTTCTTGTCTTAGGCTTTCCACCTCGCTTTGTAGTTTCCTATAACCGATTGCGTTATATTCATCTTCAACACCAGCTAATGCCTCAACCTCTCTTTTGCTAAATTTCACACCACTTATATTTGGTAGTTGTGTTAGCTTTCCATCATTTCTTAGGTTGTATACAGATGTTGTTGAGATTTGTAACAGTTCGGCTACTTGCTCTACTGTGTATACCAAACTCTCCATATCTCATCCCCTTGTGTGAATTTAATTCACTATTTTATTTAAAAAAAATTTCTCTAGTTTCTTTGCTAGATAGCTTTAATAATTCTACTAGCTTTGCAATTTCAGATGCTTTAAATTCTGTATCACCTCTCAACTTCTTATACAAACCCTCTCTTGTAAGGTTTAACTCACTTGCTACATGAGATAACTTATATCCCTTGTCATCAATCATTTGTTTTAAGATGTTCATTCTACACCCCCTTTATGTTTTTTGTTGTGTGAATTTCTTTCACACTCATAATATAACATCGTGGTGAATGTATGTCAACACTTTTTATTATAAAAGTTGATTTTATTTCACATTACATTTAAAATCATAATAGATAATAGCGTTAAGAGGTGATTTGACATGACACTATATGACAATATAAAAACATTAAGAGAAAACCTGAAAATGTCGCAAGATGAATTAGCGAAAAAAGTTGGATATAAAGATAGAACCAGTATTGCAAAGATTGAAAGCGGTAAAGTAGATTTATCTCAATCTAAAATATTTGCTTTCGCTAAGGCATTAAATACTACACCTGAAGAATTAATGGGTTTGAAATATTATGAAGATCGTGAAGTTTCAGAATATGCACAAGCCGTAAAAGATAACCCTAATCTTAGGCTATTATTCGATGCTAGTAAGAATATGTCCAAAGATGATATTGAATTTGTAATAAACACTATTGAAATGTTAAAGAAACGTGAGGGTAAATAATATGGAATTGCTATTATCTGTTATATCTATAGTGGCTTATTTCTTTGGCTATCCTACTATTGCTGGAATTGTAGGTATCATAGCCACTATATTATTTGTATTATTATATTCAAAACAAAACAAACCTTATGGAGTTTTTGTTCCGTGGCTAATCATTTCAATTCTACTAAATGTATTATTTGTTAATTACAAACCCAACTTTATATTAAGTATAGGTATTGTTTCTTCAATGTCTATATGGCTTACTTCTGTTTTAGTTTGGTTGTTCAGTTTGATAAATAAATAATGAGGAATTTTATACGCATATAATAAGATACAATAACCCCATAAGGGGGTTAAGTATTATGAATATAGTTTTGATTTACACACGATTAAGACCTACTCAAAATGCAGTACTTACTTTAAATGATGATGGTACATACACCATCTTAGTTAATAGTGATAAGCCTATTGATGTACAACGAAAAGGTATACTACATGAGATAGGTCATATATTAAATGATGATATGTATAGTCATGCTCATATTGATTTAATCGAACGCATGGCACACGCTAGGGAAATTGAGTTTGAGGGTATCAACTTCTACACACATATATTATGAGGTGAATTATGCAATACAATTTCACTATCAGAAAAAAGGATAAAGGGTTTCAAATCATAGTAGCCTACAAAGACGGCTATAAATGGAAACAAAAATCTAAGCAAGGTTTCAAAACTAAACGTGAGGCTAAGGAATACGGACACGTTATAGTAAAGGAATTAGACAAAACTGCACTACTCACAAAAGATACAGAATTGAAAGATTTAACTTTCAAGGAATTTGCGGATATGTTCCTTGAAATTAAAAAGGCACACATTACGCATAGTACTTTGGTTATGTACAATCACGCTATATGTGCTTATAAATCAATTCACGATATAAAATTGTCTGATATTAAACCGCTACACATTCAGAATGTAGTAAATAAAATGGTTACATCACCTACTACCATTAACACATATTATAAAGTAGTTAGTCGGATATTCTATATAGCTATCAACCCATATAAGATAATTTCAGATAACCCATGTATTGGTGTTAGGTTGCCACGTGTCGAACGCAAGAATATGATCCATACAATTTCCGATGAGGAATTAAACCAATTTGCAAAGTTCATGCGTGAGAAATATCCACAAGCCTATTATTTCTTACAAATAGCACGATATACTGGCATGAGATTTAGTGAGGTATATGGTTTAACTTGGAATGATATATCCCTAGAAAATCGCCAAATTCACATCAACAAGCAACTTTCTTTCCGTAAAGGTGCAATCACCTTTGAGAAAACTAAAACCGCCAATTCGGTGCGAATTTTGCCAATTCCGCCTATATTGGAGAATATACTTATAGAATATAAATCACATGAGTTAGAGTTTGAACATGATTTAGTATTGAACCCATACAAAAAGAATGGTGTTAAATGGCAAATCAACACATATTTAAAACGCTTTGGAGATAACCTATCGGCACATAACCTTAGACATACCTATGCTACAAAGCTATTAGCAAATGGACTAGATGTGAAAACTGTATCATCACTACTTGGTGATACACCACAAATGGTTATGAAAACCTACGTACATTATAACGATGAAATGAAAGCAGCAGCATCAAATGCAGTTGCTAATATTTTTAAATAAAATTTTTGACGATTTTTGACGAATTGGATATTCAACTATTAAAAGATGCAGTAAATAAGCACTTCTTTAAACATACAATCTTAACAATCATAAAAGGTTATATTGCTTGATTTTATTTCAAATTTCAAAATACGTTGTAATAATCAAACTTTTATATCGTGGTTTAACAAAACCAACTACAGAAAACACCATATTTTAAAATCAGTTTTTGACGAATTTTTGACGGCAATAAAAAAGAGGGTAGCAATTACGCTACCCTCAATTTGTTTTATTTATCTAATTCTACTAAGCGGTGCAATTCACCATTAACAAACCACATTTCACAACGCACGTTGTTTTGGTCAACCAAAGTTGCCATGTATAACCCATCTTTGTTTGGTTGAATATCTTCTGCGAATTGATGTGTTTTTCCCTCGAATGTAAATACTTGTGCCATAATGCTTTCCTTTTAATCAATATATCCTAACTGTCAACTAACAGTTGATTGTTGCAAGCCGTGCAACTCGGAGATAGATTAGATCACCATGCCTTTACTGTATAAAGTACACTACCACCTTTGAATTGTGTTCCCTCAAAATGCCCTAGCATCTCAACTCTACCAGCTTGATAACCGATAGTTTCATACATTTTCTTATCAATCACAGTAACACCAGCTTTTATTTTATGTTCTTTGTTTAGGTTAATCTTATACACATCGACTTTTTGCTCGTCTGTGTTGGCCACTACTGCGGTTCTATCAGATTTTTCTGTGGCCACTTTAGGTAAGTTAGGGTTGCTATGTGCAATATCCTGTTTCACCTTTTCTGCAGCAACTTCAACTGTAGGCGCTTGCGTGTAGTATGTCGCTATTGGTTGAGTTCTTTCCTTAATGGAAATAACTTCTTGTGCTTGTTGTTCTGTAACGTGAATTGCTTTTGATAACTCTACAGGTGATTTAACTTGTTGTTGTGTAATTACAACAGGCTTTTCAATCTGTTTTTGTTTATACAGATGATAGCATCCCATACATACCAATATAAATACTAGCATCGGAATTAGCACCTGTGCGGTGCGTTTGTGTGCTTTGATATAAGTTAGTACCTTATGTAGATAAAACATTCACCTACACCCCCTCTACCTCTTCCATTAGCATTTTTAACGCTTTGAATTTCTCATCGGCAAATCGATTGTTTAGGCTATCTCTTAATACACTACTATTCCAAACTGGACTCATGCATGTATCATATATGCTTGCTATTAAATCGTAGTCATAACGCTTATCATCAACATATGACAAATTAAAATGGTCGGTATCTTTTGTAACTAAATCGCCATTGCTATCCATGTTAGCACCTAAATATTGATTTAATTTTTTCTCCATATCAACCAATGCATCATGGAACATATTTTCAATTTCACCTACACCATATTGAACCGCTCTACTCCATATAACATCTTTTAATACATTAGAGTGCTTTTCAACATTAAACAAACTCATTTTCAATCGCTCGCAAGCTACATCATAATAAGCGGACTTAATATAGTCATGTTGCATCTTTTCAAAGCCTACCGCATCAACTGTGCCTAACTCTTGCCACTTAGCAATAAAGCCATCAGAATTGATTTCTCCACTATCAATCAAGGCTCTAGCATAATCTGTATAAAAGCCACCTTGCTTTAACCCCCAACCAAGGAACGCATCAACACTACCACAATTACTTGCTAGTTGGTATGTACCATAAGAGATACCGCCAGCATCATTGATGCCACTAGATACACACGCCGGATCACCATTACTTTCATATTCAGCACTCAACTGTCCTAATTCAGCCATTGTAATTACTCCTTTTCTTTGTCATTGCTGCCCCCATTCATATATTGGGAACGCTTAACACCACCAGTAGCACCGATATAACCACCTAATACACCAACTATTACACTTGCCAAGTCCTTTTGTTCTAAGTAAATAGTCATGATTAGTGCGGCTGCAAGTGCTACTAAGGTTATAGTGTCCTCATAATTAATTTTCATTTAATCGCATCCTTTATTGATTTTACGAACGCTATCAACTCTTTAACCAAACTCATCGCACGTTTAAACCATGCACTTTCTACAAATTCAAGTTCAATCATATTCTCTACAATAGATGCTAACTCAACCATAATAGGTACTAGATACATTAATGTAGATAGAAATACATCAATGCGACCTAACATAGGAATATCTACATCAGGCAAGGTTAAGAGAATAAACGATAAGAGGAATAACCACGGATAAGATTTAACTAATTTCTTAGTCATATCTGCTCGTAGCTTTCCGCTTACTAGAAATCTGCGTTGGTGTCCATCGACTTCAACGCTTGCCCATCCTCGCCATATGATCGCAAGGAACATATTCTTTAATGTGATTTCCCTATTAGTAGCTAAATTAAAATTGCGTGCCTCAACTAAGACACGCAACAATGTATCAACAAAAACCAATACAACACTTGTAAATATGGCTAGTGATATTCTAACCGCCTCATTTACACTAAAAACTTCGACCATAAAAGATGGAAGAAAAACTTCAATCATGCTTACTCTCCAATTCGTTCTATCTTGATTTTTAACAAATGCCTAGTGAGGTACACCCAATTTCTCCACCCATTAATATTAAATGTTGCCTTTTGTGCGCCCTCTGTATTCACTCCTAAACTAACATTAACTTCAATATCTGTAGATGTAGTAATCGTAAATTCATTCTTCTCACTATTTTGTCCATCAACAGTTGCCCTATATCTACCTTTTGGCAAGTACACAAACATTTTTTCTGTACCTCTAATATCGGTAGGGTACTTTTGCCAATTCCAAGTACTAAATGATACAGGGCTTGTTTGAACATAACTCTTGTTACCATTCGATGTACGTTGCACAACAAGGGCGGTTTTATCCGCCCCTAATCGTGCATAATATGTTTTACCATTAATAACTATTGGTAGTCGCTTTTCGCCTACATCACGCAAGTTATCAGTCAGTTCAAATGTTAGTGTATCGTTTCCTTTCTTAATTTTTAAGTTAGGCATTATTCAACATACACCTCGTTTCCACCATTAGCACTCCATAATTTCAATCGGCTATTCAAGGATGTTTGTACTCTACCCCAAGATTTCCATTGATTAGCCATAAACATTCTGTGGTATGTTTCACCATTGAACGCATGGAATGTTTGGTCAATCATTGCACCTTTGCCAAAATTCATTACAATCAGCATCCCTTGTTTGTGGCTACGTGGTGGATTATTAGCACCGCCATCAAAGTTAATTTCAATAGCACCTTGTTCTGTGAATGTGTTCCAATCTGTTGCCGTTTCAATTTTAGAATATGGAAAGCCTAATTGGTCTACTTCTTCTTTCTTAACAAAGTTATCATCTACATCCTTTTTCTTGTAAATAGCCGTTCCGTAATGTTTGGTGGTAAGTACTGTGAAACTATCTGTACCATCATAGTGTTTAAATTCCTTACCTTTAATAAATGTATTAACGGAGTTATCGCCAAGTTCTACGTTACCAGCAGTAGACACTTTAGCCATACCAACACCATGTCCGTCAGGTTTATAACCCTCGATTAAGGTATTATTAGCCATTTTAAGTGCGCCACTTAATGTACCGCCTGTTAGTTTGAGATAATCAAGCGTTGCCAATCGTGCAGTATTGATTGAGTTTTGATAGTCCTTATTTGGATCACCAACATAAATATCAACTTGGTGTCGCTTGTTTGGTTTTTCCGTTAAAACTGCAAAATAGAATTTTCCATTGCAATATGCAATGTCTTCAATTTCAGTAGTTCTATTGATTTCAATAATCTGTTTAACTGTGCCAAATGGTGTACATTCTACCAAGCTACCAAGCGTTGCACTCATGATGCAGCCATTCAACATGAAAGCACCATTGTTATTGAAATCATCATATTCATAATCGACTTGATATGTTTTTAATTTCTTAAAATCATCGTTATATAAGTTTATTTCACGCAAGCGTTGTTGACCGCTGATAGGTACGATACTTACATAAGTACGTGTGATTGGGTCATAACCAATATTAAATACACGTTCATTTAATGTGATAGTGCGTTCATATTGCATTGTGTCCGCATTAAGTACTGTTAGGTTATTACCATTTTTTAAGCCGTTCGCAAGATAAATCTTATTGGTGTACTTGTTGTAGCACATAGTGTTACAATGCCCCATCTTATCAGGGTCATTAAATTTGTAAGTACCTACAATCTCAAACGTGGATGAGTTGAGTTCATAGAATATTTGGTTGTTACCATCACCACTAATACAAGCTAACACGAATACATTCTTTTTATCGTTGTAGGTGAAGCCTTGACATTGGTTGACCTCATCGCCGTATTGGATGTTTTTAACAAAGGCGATGTTTGATGCACCTTTAAGCATCGGTGTTTCAGTAGGATAGAATGGTTTTACATTGTTGTATGTACCCATATCCATGACACTATCAACAGTATTGAAAGTTAGATGTTCATTAATTTTGTAGATGCCATTAGGTACTAGCAATATCTTATTTTTTAAATTATCGTTAGCACGTTTAAATGCTGCGGTATCATCCGCTACACCATCACCAACTGCCCCAAAGTCTTTTACAGAAACGATGCCGTACAAGCTATCTTTAGGAATAAACTTTGTATCGGCTTCTGTTTTTGTAATCAAGCCACCGCCATTAGGCAAGGCGATTTGTTCTGCTTTACTTGCAGCAACTTCTGCACGTTTTGCTGCATCTGTTGCCTTGATAGCGTTACTAGCAATTGAGGTTTGTTTATTATCAATGTCTGTCTTTAAATTACGTGCTTGGCTAACCAACTCATTAATATCTCGTTTATCAACAGTTGTTTGGCCAGCATAAGCCTTAGCATCTCTAACCAATCGTTCAGCAGTAGCAACATTAGTTGAGGATGTATCAAGTGCAGTATTAGCCGATGCCAATTTATCATCAACAGTCGATGCTATTGTTTTGATTTCTTCGCCCAATCGGTTGATTATATCTGCATTAGCATTAATCTTATCGGACTTTTCAGAAATTACACTCATAGCATTAATTGCATCATTAGCTGCTTTTACAGAACGCTCAACAATATCTTTTGCAACTTCATTTGCATTCTTATCACTATCTACACGAATTTTAAGTGATCTATCTAAATCAGCTTTCATTTCTTGTAAGATAAGTACAATCTTATCCGTTGCGTGTTCGATATTCTCGAATGGATATTCGTCAGGCAAGTCCATATCTTGTGAAATAGGTGTCTTACGTTCTAGGATAACCTTTTGCCCTACGGCTAGTGCATCGCCATTAGCTGGGTAAATTACCGATTTGGTGCTTTCGTCATAATCGATATTCCCTACTTGTACCGCCTCTGTACCATCTTCATCAACGATAGTTAGTTTAATATCCTCGATTTGTACGAAATCGTATGGGAAAATAAACTTCTTGTTTCTCCCATCACATTGATACACTACAGATGGTTTAAGTACTTCTGGTGTCAATTTAACATCCCCTTTCAGTTGTATATAAATAGGACTACCCATTATGGATAGTCCTTATTTATCAATGTTGTTTCTTTTTCTCTTTTTTAGTTTTTAATCGTCTGTCAAACGCTACTGCCATGATTACATCTTCTAAGGATGCATCGGTATCTGTGAAACCAAATTTAGCTAATGTCCACAAGCCATCAGTTACAGTATCACTAAACCCAGTTGCTCGGTTTGCTAGCTGACTGAAACTTCTGCCTACATCTATACCATCTTTGTTTTTGCTTATAATTGCGTTGCCTAAATCGTAGAATTTCTCAACGATGCTTAATGCCATAACGCTATTACCTTTATTAAATACCTTTTCACCTAGAATGTATTTCATCGCCATATTTGACATATCACGGATGATTGGTATACCCATAGTACCTTGTGAAACTAACTCTTCGATAAATGACTTAGCTAAATCTTCAGGCTTATCATCATCGCCATTCGTCATAGCTTTATATGCCATCATACCTATTGCTTGTGAAATCAAAGTCCACCATAGCATCTTAACGAACCTTGCATAATCGCCATTATCCTTACGTGCATAGTTGCCCTCTGTGATAATGTTGTACAAAGTATTAGCGTAAGAATAGAATGGAACGAATAATTGAGTGAATGTAGAACGTGAACGCTGAATAGCAGCAACATCTTTTGTATCACCGCTACCAAATATATCACGCACCGCTCTATCGCCAGCTTCAATAGATTGTTGCTCTACCCATTCAGCACTCACACCCTCTTTACCAAAGAGTTCAGCTTGCTTTTGATCATATGCAAACTTCCATACAGGAATAGATAATGCAAAGTCTGTTTCTGTGAGTAGTCTGAACCCCATTTGATTTATATCATCTCGAATGTCCGCTAACTGCTCTACTTTATAACCACCAACATTTGTATCACCCAAACGTAAACCTTTACCAGCAATCGATAAGCCTTTTTTCAAGTCTTTATCTAATGTTTGTACACGTTCACGCATGAATATTGATTGACCTAATACAAAATCTCTAGTGTTGTTATAAGTAGTTGTGCCGTGTCCGTAGAAACCAATGCCAGCATGATTAATGGCTCTAATGGTATTAGCCACACCGATACGATAGAACGCAACAGGGATGTTCAACGCATTTTGTAACGCTACCGATACTCGACCAGCCATGACTGCGGTTGATGTATTCTTTTTCAACGTAAGAATAAGTCTATCTATATCGTTTGTTTTTGCTGCCTCATCTTGCCAGTTATCACGAACCCAAGTGCGCAAGAATTGGTAAGTATCAGCACCAAACTTATCAACGATGTAGTTTTGCAATTCTCTATTACTGATTAGCTTATTTACATCTGTAACCGCTTTACGCATAGTTACATGGTTAATAGCCTCTGTGATAGCATTAGGAATTACATCAAAATCAAGTAATAATGATTTATCCTTAACCACATCTAAACGTGATTTAGTAGCGCTCATACCAGTTCCCCATACTGCATTACTACTTACCATAGTTTTTGCAATATCTTCAACTTGGTTATCGCTTACAGATGCATTTACTTTAGGGTTATACACGATAGGGAAATATTGCCCCTCGATATTTCTACCACCGATAGAGAATGTCAAGCCATCTACTTTCTTTAATGGGTTTCCGTAAAGTTCCTCTTGAACCTTACTGCGTTCATCAAAGAATGAATTGATATGATCCCATGTGCGGATAACAAATTCCCAGTCATTATCAGTCATGTGTTCTTGGAACGCACGTTCAATTTCAACCTCATTTGATTTTGTAGTTTCCATCACACGTTGTCTGTTGCTTTCAGTACCCCAGTTAAGGGCAATCATGATAAGTTGCTCTTTTGTTAAGCCGTACAAGTTACCAACTGTGTATAAGTGGTCATTACGCATATTGAATAATTCACGCTTGGAATATATTCCTACATCTTTCGCCAATCTACGCATTGATACTTCCTTACGTTCATTGAACGCTTGCGTTGCTCTACTGATTGGGTCATAGATGTATTTGACTGCGAACCCATTTTTACCGCCACCCATTCGTCTTAGGAATGTTTCAACTTTCATCAACGCTAAGTGGAAACCATATAGTTTACCACTTACTGCATCTGTTTTAGTTTGGTTATTAAGAATGTTAAACACATCACCAGTTGCACCACCAAATGTTTCTGTAGCCTCACCAATGATTTCTTGTACTGCATTTTCAAACGATATGCTTTTACCCTCATCATTCAAGATGGTTGTACCCTCATACTCGTTTCTGCCGTTCTTATACATACCAGTCATGAGTTCTTCTAAGGTTTCCAATTCATTCATTGTGATTGATTTAAATGATTTAGGTGTTTTAGCATAGAACATTTCAGCTATCCAAGGTTCTAATTGAACCATAGATTGTTGATTAAGAATGAGTGCATCTACATCTAGTGCGGATAATACTGTGTTCATATCAAAACCATCTGTAGGTGTTAGTCCATCATACTTAGTTAACCCCATTTGGTATGCCATATGTGCGTAGAAATAACGCATATTAGGTTCAATAGCAATAGGGTTCTTAGGTCTAGTCATGCGTTGTAATTGTTGTTTCAATTTCAATCGCAACTTCTTGGACTTTTCAAAGTTTTCAAACGCTACTCTTGCCCTTGCTTGTTGGAGCATTTGTTCACGTTTAAAACCAAGTGCTTTATCAACATTACCACTTGCCAATGCTCTATCAGCTTTCTTGCCAGCAGTTACCGCTTTGTTCTGATACGTTTTAAACTGAATAGCGTTAGAGATAGGCAGTTCACCTAATTCTTTTCTTGCTCTATTCATGTAGTCGGATATTGTACCAAGTCCAGCACCTCGAACAGAACGTACATTATTGATGCGTTCTTGTAACTCATCTTTTAGTTTTTCGATACGTTCACTAGCTTTTAATTCTTGCTTTTCGGCTCGTTCTTGTGTGCGTTCTGCTAATCGTTCTTTTTGTTCAATAGCACGATCTAGTTGATTAGTAATAGTGGTTAAGCGTTTAGATAACTCACTATTCTTATCTTTTAGTTCACCCTCACGTTCTTTTGCTTTATCTGTGAGTTCCGCTTTTTCATTGTTCAACTTTTCGATTAAGCGTTCCGCTTTTTCAAGTTCTTTTGTTGTATCAACAAGTGCAGCATCTACCTTTTTCTTATCAGATTTAAGAATATCGTATTTAGTAGGTTTAACCTCTTTTTCGATTTCGCTTAACTCTGTATCAATAGCTTCTGCATTAGGGTCTAACTTACGAATACGTTCTAATAGTTCCCAGTTCTTAGCTAGTTCACGATTAGTAGATTGTTGGATAATCTTACTTTCTTCTTCGGTTAATTTCATTTGACCTTGTGTAGATAATAAGATTTCCTCTGCGATTTGTTCGTTGGTTTTACCTGCGTTGTTATCACGCATAAACTCTGCTTTCGCATTGTCCATTTCTTGTTTGATAGCATCGTTAAATGTAGTACCAGTTTCTTCTACTTCCGCTTTCTCTAATTCTTCAATAGAGTTGTACTGCGTATCTTTCAATGCACCAGTACCAAACACATTGTATCGTTGATGTTCTTTATAGATAGGATATTGCTCAATCAATCGTTTTTCGATTTCAATTTGTATTGCATCCTTTTCTTCTTCCCATTCCTTGATTGGTCTATTGTCCAATTCTTTCATGAGTTTTCGCATCACACGTTCTTTTGCTTTCTCTTTTACATCGGCGATGTAGGACTGCATACGTGCTTGGTCTTGTTCAGATAGTTGCTTATAGAGTTCTGTTTTCTCGAATTGTTCAAGTTGTTGTTGCTCTGCGTATGCCTCTATATCCTCTTGGGTTGCAAGCATACGATCCATTACTTCCCTAATCTCTTTAGGTGGTAAACCACCTAAGCGTGATACTGCACGATAGATAGCACTTAGCCACTTACTAAATCGTCTGAATGTACGTTCAAGGAATTTAGTAGGTGCTTCACCCTCTCTTAGATAAGCCTCAAACCCTCTAGCGAATTTCTCGTGTGCATCGGTATTGATAGTTTCGTTATCGTTCCAACCGCTCCACTCTTTCAACGCTTGCCAATCGTCTTTGACTTGTTGAGGTGCGTTTTCCATTTCAGCCAAGGTCTTAATATCATCAAAGAATACATGACCCATCTCGTGCATGAATGTTGATTTATCAGCAGTTTTAAACAATTCTACAATACGTTCTGTTTGAGATTTAATAGTAGTCATACCATTGATAGATTGATTGTACTTTTCGATAATTTGAATAGACTTATCATCAAACACTACAAAGTTATGAGTAAGACCATGTTTGTATTTAATCCCTTTTACACCTAATTTGTTTAATTCAAGAGATGCTTTTTTGTCGCTACCTAAACGCTCTGACAAACTATTATAAAACTCTTTGCCAGTCATATTGGTATCAGTCGGATTTAATTGTTTGATTTTATCTAAAACGTATTCCGACTGCTCGTTAATTGGTTTTGAGTAATCTAACATTGTGTCTGCATCTGGAATTTCTACATTATATAATGTTGGTTTTGAACCAGAAGTTACTTCAAAACTATCAATATTATCAATTAGATACGAAATTTTAGAAACAATATCATTATAAAAAATATAATGCTTGTTATATTTTTTTCGCTCCTCATCAATAGCATCTAATAGATACTCTTTATTTACTCGTTTGTTATCAGCCTTAGCTTTAGCTTTAGCATCATTTAACATAACAGTTGCCATTCGTTCAAACTTACTATCAACAAGTGTTGGTAATTTGCTAATAGTAAACTTACTGTTTTGTGTAATAAATTCAACGATGCCATCTAATTCATTTAAATTTTTAGTAACTCTATTTAAACTATCTTGCTCATCTTCTCTATGAGATACTAATCGTTTTAATAGAGTTTCTTTATTATTCTCTACATTAATACCACCAAATATCTGATTAATAACAGGAGCATACTCATCAGGTAAATTCTTTCCATTTAACGTAAATTCATTTTTCGATTTACGCTCTACCTTATAATTTTCAGCTACATTTCGCTTTTCAGCAAAATACAAACCCCAACCAAATGCTTGATGCCCTAAGCCACCGCCAATACCACCTAAATCAAACTCATCAAAATCATAAGGCGAACCATGCCATGCAGCTTGTGCATAACCATCTTTGCCATTCATCTTGGCATTTACATCAAATCGTAAAGTATTTAGGTAGTCCATAGCAGTATAACGTGCATTGCCAGCCTCACGCATAATCTGTGCGAACACATCAGCATGAGTTGCCACCAACAATGCATCTTCATGTGCTTGTTGTCTGATATGACCTTTAGTGCTAGTTTCTAACAGTTCACGAACCTTTGTATATACTTCATGACCTGCTTTTGTTAGGTTCATGCGCAATGCAACATTCTTATCAGCAATTTCAAAGACTTTATCTTTCATAGCCTCTAGGCTTTCAATCTGCATTAGCATATGTTCCATATCTGCATAATGTGCATCAGATTGTGCTAATGCATCAGCGTTACCATCAAGGTTAGCAGTTGTAGTTGCTCGGCTATACTCATAAGCTGCTCGTCTACGTTCTGCATTTGTACGTGGTGCTTTACCGCCATTATTAGCTTTATAGTCAGTTAGCCATTGTGGTTCAATTCCAGTAGTTACCGCATCATTGATAGATTTATCTGTATTGTCAAAGTCGCTCGCATAGGTTTCTCTGTATTGCTCTTTCAACGTATGCAACAAGTTATTGTAATTACGTTTAATGTTTGTAGGGTCTGCCAATACCTCATTAAGTACTTCACGATCTATATCAGATGCACCCTCAAATTCATTGCGGATAATATCATCTTTGATACGTTCCGCACGTTTTGATGTATCATCTTTCAATACGCTCTTAGCTACATCTACTTCTTGTTTAGCACGTTCTAATGTAGCCAATGACATACCGCCTCTAGTAAAGTAAGAGGTTTGTTTCAATGCATCTACAGTTTCATCTGATAGGTTCATAGATACTTGTGCATATGAACCTATAGGAATTTCAACAGGTGCATCCGCCTCAATAGCTGCCTTAACTTCCTCTTGCGTTACCAAGCCATTATCTACCATATCACGGATAGCAAGTTGTCCGTTTTCAGATTGTACTAATTCCGCTACATCTACATATTGTGTCGATACTCCAACCTTATCACCCTGTGCTTGTACGATTTTGCCGTATAGTTCAGGGTTTTCTTTTGCAATCTTATTGGTGGCACTATCCTTACGTACATTATCCATAATGACTGCACCATTGCGATTTTGCTCTGCTATGATTGCTGCTTGTTGTTGCTCTGGTGTCAACTTTTGAAAATCACGAAAAGCCTTTGCAGTACGCACACCGCCTACTGCACCACCGATAGCACCAAAACCAATTACCGCTGGCAACGCTTGTTTCATTGCATCTAGCGAACCTATAGCAATATCACCTACGCTATAATAACCCTCTAGGTCATTATCCTTGCGTGTTAGGTTGTGTTGTACCTTTTCGTTTACATCTTGCAAGCCCTCTTCAAAGAGTTCAGGTACACCAGCTTTAATAGAGTTTTTAGCCATCTGTGCAACAGTTGTACCAATGCCCCTATCAAAGGTAGCTGTAACATCTGTTGTGCCATTTGTAATTACTTTTGCTAACGCTGATTTAGGTGCAACATTAGTTATGCTTTTACCGATAGCTTTAGTTGCTACAAATTCGATACCAGCATCAATAGCAGCGTATGACATAGCATACTTTCTAGCCTCTTCATTAGAATATACTTGATTACCGTTTGCATCTCGTTTTTGAATAAGTTCAAGGTATTTGTTACCAAAAGACATTTGATACATCTGTTCAGCCATACCAACTTGAACACCAGTACTCAAACCAGCTAATGCAGCTGGAATAGCACCAGCACCACCAGCTGGAGCAGTAGCAATAGCACCAGCCGCTGCACCTAATGCCATACCCTCTGCAGCACGATTAGAACCCATGATAGCTTGTGCAGCCATCATATATGCTTGACTAGCAGTTGCACCAGCTACTGTTTCCAATACATCGTACTCATCCGCCTTACGATATTTAGATAGATTAGATTGTAATCGTTCTACTTCATCGTTAAGTTCTTGAATACGTTTAGGGTCGGTAGCGGTCGATAGTTCCATACCAACTTTACCAAGTTTGATTTGGTCGTTAATCGCCCATGTGCTTTGTTGGATGCTATCCCATACACCATATGTATCTTTTACAGATTGTAGGTTTTGTAAAGTTGTGATAGCCTCTGCGGAGTTTTTATAATTAATACCAACTAATTCAGGGTACAACTCGTATACTTCATTAAGAGTTTTACCTCGATTGATTTGTGCTGCTGCTGCCTCTGCTCGTCTGATACCATCTTGACCGCTCGCCATGATAAGGTCAGGACTAATACCTAGTGCCTCACCACTATCATATGCTGATTGCGCCCAGTCTGCTTTATTCCACAAATAGATTTGCTCTGCACGATGCATTACAGGTTGTAAGATTTCACCAGCTTTATTTACAAAGTTTTCGCTTTGTTGCGGTGTAACATCAGTTTGTGTTAATGCGTTCATAGCATTCATATCAACAGTAGCGGTTGATGGGTCTTTTGTTAGCCAATCACTTACACCACTAGCTGCATTGCTAATAGCTTTACCATATGAATTGTCTGTTACTTGTTGTTGAACACCGCCCTCAAATCTTACGTTTGCGTGTGATCTAACACTAAACGTACCATTTGTTGCTTGTTCAGGTGTAATCTTATAATCACTCATTATTGTCCTAACCTTTCAGCTAATTCTGCTGGTGTAATGGTGTATTCCTCACCTTTAGCATCTTTGTACACATAGTACGGCTGCCCATCTGCACCAGTTGTGTTATATAGACCATACATTCCTTGTGATGCTAATTGTGCGTTCGTGTAAGATATTGCAGCGCCTTTACCACCAAAGGCATTTGCTAACTTACCTACACCCCAATATTTACCAGTTTCAGTTGATGCGATTGTTTGTTCTGCTACCGCATCAGCACCCCATTGTGCCATTTGTGCTGGCGATGGGTCATATCCGTTTTTCTCCCTAAACTCTTGTACTTTAGGATAAACTGCAGTTGATACCCCTTGCCATTCAACACCATCTATTTTTCTACCAGCTAAGTTTTCTATGCTACTTTTCATACCAGCCATATCAGGGGAATACTTCCCAGTACCATTTGAATATTCATCAAATTCATGGTTAATATCCGCTAATTGTGGAGCAGTAAAATACACACCCATTTCTCCAAGGTAACTATTTAAATCACCCATAGACTTGAATTGTCCATTAGCGATTGCAGCCTTAACTGCTAATACGTTTACTGATTTAGCTTGCAATGCTTTTGCAGCTGCTTTATTTACAGAAATCTGTGCTTGATTTAGTTGGCCTTGCATCGCCCTTTGATATTCAGGATGTGTTTCTGCATAGTCTTGTCGCATCTTCAATACTTCAACATCAGTTGCACCATTCTTAACCGCTGCTGCTACACGTTGTTCAATCTCTACTTTTTGGTTTTCAAGAATTTGTGCTTTACGTTTAGCCATGACCTGTAAACGTGTTGCCACGTTACGTTGGATCATATCTTTTCGCTTTTGTGCCTCTGCTGGTGTTTCTTCCCTAGCTTTTTCACCACCAAATAATTTTGCTTTAACTTCTTGTATATATTGACGAACACTAGGCTCATCACCATTGCCTTGTGGTGCATCCCATGAATAATGGTTGCCATCACCATCAATAGCATCAGGCGCACCATCTCTCCACCTAGCACCATTACCCGGCCCAGCATACCAAGCAGCAAATGCACCCTCAACACCATACTCTTTGGCATACTCACCAAGTTTATATGCAGCAACTTTCTTTTGTGCCTCAGGGTCTGTCATGTCCGCACCAGCTATACCAGCTTGTTCACTCCATTCAGGCCAGTTGCTAGGTAATATTTGGAATAGTCCATACGCACCAGTTCTGCCATTAACCGCTCCAGCATCACCGCTACTTTCTTGACCCATAACTGCAGCCATGAGGTCTTGAACGCTTGCATTTCCACCGCCACTAGCACCAGCGACTTTACCAAAACCATCATTAAACAATTTATCTGTAACTTTGGTTAGTAAGTCAGGGTCATTAGGGTCAAACTCGCCAATGATACTATCAATTTTGCTATCGTCTGATGTGGCTAATACCATTGATGCATTACGCACCTTTTGACGATAACCCATGATTTTTTCTTCATCGATTAAGCCTGACATAGCAACTTGATTGATAATCTTGTTAGCGCCATCTAAATCATCATCAGCCATTTTCTTTTCAATCATGGTTGTAGCAATGTTTTGTTGTGCTTTCTTAACTTGTAAACGGATAGTATTATCATCATAACCAAGGTTAGATAATTGTGCTGCTACACTACCGCTTACTTGTTTCATGGCATCATCGAATGCATCAGGGCTAGCATTTACTACCGCATTATTAGATATGTTTTGCACATTCATATCTAGTGCTTTCATAGCACTATCTTCAAATTGACCTCGTACAAACTTATTGATCGTGTTTGTAGTGTTAGTCATATCATTATCTGCAACTTTATTAAAAGCATTGACCGCATCATTGAATTTAAAGCCATACTTTTCGGATATAACCTGCCTTGCTCGTTTCTCTTGGTTTTGATAATCAAGTGGAATAGTCAAAGCATTTTCGCCCTTTCGGTTCATAGCACCATTATCAGGGTTATATAGCCAATCATTCATCATGGCATTATATTCATTCGTTGCATTTACAACATCGGTCATTTCCTTTTGCTTTTGTATAGTCAACATTGTGTTGCCTAAATCACCAATGGCTTTTGTGAGGTTATCCATGCCTTGTGTGTTACCACCATAAGCCATTTCATTTACATTAGCTTGTACACCGCCATTAATTGTGTTTAAGCGTTGATTGCTATCATAGCCTATTAACTTCATTAGATACCCCACCTATTATTTCTGATAGTACCTTTGGTTACGAATTTCATTTTAGGCATACCAGCAGCCTCTAGTGCATCACTAGCTGGTGTGTAGTAGTTATTACCAACACCTGCACTCTTACTTGCATATTGACCTTTAAGTCCATAAATACTAGATGCACCACTTAATATCGTACCTAGCATAGCCATTCTAGTTTGTTTCTTAGCATTACTTGCTGCTGCTCGTGCGGTGCTTGCCTCGTTGCGGTAGTTCATGCCATTAAGGTATTCATTGTAGATACTGTTATTCTTGTTAGTTTCCCAATTCTGAATATCTTTGTTGTATTCGTCATAGCTAGATGCCATAAGTTGTAATGGTGTACCAGCCATCATCAAGCCACCAGCACCAGTTTCCGCCGTGTTCTGTCCTTGGATAAGTCGCATTTTATCGGACATTTTATCTCGTTCTTGCAAGGCTTGGTCTGCAATCTGTTCTTGCTTGCGATCACTAATACGTGCGTTCGCCTCTGCTACCCTTGCTTGTTGGTTGTACATGGCCGCTTGTGCCTTACCCTGTTGATGTTGAGTAAACAATGTACCAACCATACTCGCTGCCGTTAATGCAATAGGGTTACACATTCGCATCCCCCTTTCTCAATGTGAATAAAACCATATCCCCATCGTTAATATCGTAATGAATAACCGCACCTAATGACTTTAGCCATCTAATGGTGCGGTGATTTTCTTTGTGTATGTAATTAAAAAGTATTTCCCTAGTTTCTAACCATTCACGAATGATATTTCTACTAACTTTTATAAATTGTTTTTGTAGTGTCAAACTACGTTCAAAATCTTTACTCCCCAAAAAGTAAATGCAATACATTCCATTTATTGATGTGTTTGATACCCCATATACACATAATGGCTTGTCATTATCAATAACAATTCGACTTTGATAATCTTCCCCAAGAATATCGTTCACAAAGTCATTTTCGCCATAGTTTGAATTTTTTCGATTGATATATTTAACCTCTAAGGCATCTATCGAACGTAAGTTGATATATAATTCACGAATTAAAGAAACGTGCTTAGAGGGGCAAATATTACATTCCATGAACATTTGGGAAACCACCGCCAATTTCTACCTCTCTTGTAACCGCTAATAGGTTAAATGGGAAAGGTTTTGAGTGCTTTATGCAAATTTCTGTATTTGTATTAACGCTAGTTGCTATCTTAGGTAGCACTATTACAGTATCACCAGTAAATAGTGATTTAGGTTTTAAAATTAAATCGTCTACATCATCAAATGTTTTACCTACGCTACCACCATATGAACGATATAATCGCAACGCAACTCGTGTTATAGTTACCAACCTGCATTGTAGTGTACCATCGTTAATTTGTTGCTCTACGCTAGGTATTTTGATTTTAGTAGTATAAGGTAACCCAACAGTAATTACATTCGCTTTACCATCTAATTTAATAACCCCAGTTGGTGGTACTTCCCTAGACGGCATCTGTTGTCCATCAACTACTATGTCTACCATTTGCCCTACTAGATGAGGTGCGTTAATGTAATCGGTCTTAATTGAATTAGCGACTTTAACATAGCAATCTAGGAACACATCGGAGTTATCCTCTGTATATAGTGGAATACTACGTTCAATACATTTCACACTCTTATTATTAATCACACGATCTACTACAAAATAGATTGTGTCTTGTTCACCCTCTGCCACGCTCTCAACATATCGGTATTTGCCATTAGTAACAAAGTGCGACCACCCATACACCTTTTGTTCAGGTATGTAGGTTAAGCAATTCAACTGCCCATCATCTCGAACGTAGTAAATAATACTGTCAGGGTCTTGTGCATATGCACTCGTTACTGCCACATGACCTTTAACCAATGTTTTAACAAACAATGTAAGGTCTTGCCCTGTGTAGTTGTCGCTCTCGTAAGAGTAACCCATATCACGAACAGTACCGCCACGTTCTTGAACGAACACACATCTATTACCGATAAACTGTGGTTCACACTTTAACGCACCACGTTGTGTTTGTGTTTTCAAATAACAGTTAGTAGGTGTAATGGTTTTGCTCCCATCTACTATCCACTCATTACCACTAGTTAAAACAATTAAGTCATTAGCTGGTACAAGGTGTCGAATCTCATACATCTTGCGGTTGATTACTGGTAGTGTTATTGCGCTATCATCTGTGATAGTACCGCTCACTTTCTCCACACCAAAGTTAGGATAATCACCAGTACGGCTAAACCAAATATAGTTAGGCTTGCTATCAGTAGCAGCAACTACAAATCGGTCTTGATAAAATGTACATAATTTCGGATAACCTCTACCCATATTCCAACTGCCTAACTTCCATTGATGGCTTGGCTCACCCTCTTTAATACCATTCAGAACATTAACCTTTGCGTTCTTAGCATCGGTTACGCTATTAATCTCAACGATACCATATTGAGTAAACGGCAAGATAGATAAGTCGCAATTAACAGAACCACCTTTAATATCGGAGATATATTTAAGCCTTGCTCCAGCCTCTATCTTACCTGTGTCGGTTACATTGTAATCGTTCTTAGAGGTGTACGTTCTGTAGTCTTTCCAAGTCTGTCCATCATTGTTAGAAATCTGTAACTTTACTGTACCTTCCCATGTACCATGTGTTGTGAATTTCCATGATAACTCTGTGTCAGTACTAAACGTGCCAACATTGTAATTGATGTTATTATAGGTCTTTTCTGTAGTCGATGCCGTGAAGTAATTTTTTCTAACCTTTTTCTCTACAACTTCGCCAGCGGACTTAGTATGCACAGCCTCAACGTAGTATGCAATTTGAATTACACTACCTACCATGTCTTGTGTGAATAGGTCTTTTGTAGATGTGATCGTATCGCCATTAACAGTTAATGTGTGCCCATTATCCGTGTTGATTTCATCGTAAGGTTGTTCGGTCAGTTTGTATGCACTCAACCGCCAGTCAGTATCACTATATCGTGATAGCGTTTGAATAGGGTACTTACCGCTACAAATGAACATTACATCGCCACTTTGGATGCAGTTTAATTCGCCTACAATATCCGCCTCAAATGGTGTTGCTACTTCAACATTCGTATATACACCATTTCGCCACACCCTAACATATCTATCACCAAATTCAAGCATGAACGATTGGTTTTTATTGGTTGTAAACTCAAACAGTCTAACAGGTTTATCGTTGTATTTAGCATATCCGATAAACTGTGAACCTTGCCTACGTGCTACCGCTCCATAGGGTCTAATTACCGCATTTTCAGCAAGTAGTAATGCACTTTTATATTGTTCTAAGTCAAATCGACTAGATACATCAGGCGATACTTCGCCTGTAGTAAATGCGACTTGTCCGATATACATAGGTTGCATATCACCAACTCCTTGCTTTCAAATAGCTAGATACATAAGGCATATCTAGTCTGCGCTCTTTTGCACTCATAGATTTTGCCTCTTGTAATGCTGCTTGATACAGTTTGTATGATTGGTCAAACAAACCACTATTACCAGTTAGTGGCATTGCTAAATCAGATGCCATCTTACACACCAATGCTTTAACGAATATAGGGTTCATTACATCTGCATCGGTTATATCGTACACATAATCAATGTGCATCAATGGTACATCAGATACGATGTACTTTGTATTGTTATCAGTTAGGTAAACATCATATTCACGTTGCTTTTCCGCTCGGTATCGTTCACCCTGTGGAATTACCGCAAGGATGCGAACACACTTTTCAGGGTACGCATATACATAACCCCAACCATTAATCTTATGTTCTGATAACACCGCACGTTCACGCTTTCGTGCAAAGTTCCATTCATATTGTTCTAACAATACTTTACGTGTTAGATCATAATGCAATCTACATTGTCTAGCAGGTTCTGTTTCTTCCGTCATAGAACGGATGCGACCTGCATTGATAAGCGATAATGCTTGATTACAAATATCAGTAGGTGTCATATTTCCACCTTTCTATAAAAAAAGAGGGATGCATAAGCACCCCTCGTTCAATTATTCAGCAGTTTCTTCCGCTTTCTTACCACGTTTCTTTGGTGTAGGTTCTGCCTCTTCGACTTCCTCTACTTCTGCGACTTCTTCTGCACCAACAGTTTCAAACAAATCTTTGAAGTAGTCTTTATCGTATTCAGCTACTTCTTCTTTTGTAAATTCAACTGTTGTTCCCTCTTCAATTAAACCCTTTGTATTGTGATACAAAGTTACTTTTGCAATATATTCCATGTTAGCCACCTTATTTAATATTAATGCCACTTGTTAAGAATGCGGAGATTTGACCGCCAGTCATATTATTAGCGTTTACTTTGATGTATTTCTTAGCACCATTAGCTAAACGTACTTTGTATTCTGTACCAGCTGGAGCATTAGCAACCATAGTAATGCCATGCAATAATACCGCATTAGCCATGTTTTCAGTATCAGAAGTGTAAACGTTAAACAAAGGTGTACCTGTTACTGTTTTATCAATGCGAATTACAAGGAATAAGTTAGGGTCAGCATCGCCACCATTACCATTCATCACTACATCGGAGTTAGTGTTTGTTGTAATGTCTTTTTTGAAAAAGAATGTATTTTGAGTATCAATAATCATATATATTTATCCCCCTATTAATTAAGCAGTAACTCGTGCTTCTGTGGAAAGCAATGCATCGATTTTACGTACTGGAATACCATTAGCACGTGTAACCATTTTGCCCATTTCCATATCTTCTGTAATTGTAGAACCATGCACTTTGTTCTTTTGCAAACGTAAGAATGTACGCAATTCTTGGTTCATGTACCATACAGGACGGCAGCCTGTGAGAGATTGCATTTTTTCTTCTGCACGGATCATCAAGTTAATTAAGTTAGGACCTGCGGAAATATCTTCTTTAATAGATTTCATATCAATATTAGCGATACGTACTACATAGCGCCAATCACGAACACACAAACCGATGTTTTGTTCAAAGTGAGTACGATATGCCTCAAACAAAGAACCATCAGGTTTAGTGATTGTAGTTTTGCCTTTATCTTCTTGTTGCAAGCCAGCCTCTGTACCACGTGGATAAATACCATGTACAGTAAGAGGACCCCAACCTACAAGCCACATAGATGCAAGGTTTGCAGTACCGCCAGCATCGATAATGTTTTTAGCGCTATCAGCTTTCTTAGGGTCTAATGTATTAAAACGTGCGGATAAGCCAACAAACTTTTCAGGAGTGCTTTCATCACCATAGAAAAGTGTACGTGCGATTTCTTGACCCATAGCCTCAACGAATGCAGCATCTTCTGTAGCACGGAACGCTACAGGGTCATTAGACAACTTAACCAACTTAGCATCTACTTCGGAGTAAGCCTCTAACATACCGCAAGTATCGGTAATTTGTTTTGTAGTAGATTTAGATGGTTGTACACCGCCATAAAGCATCCGCCATGTAGCATCAGGTAAACCAGTACGTACTGTTGTTTTATTAGATGTACCATCGTTACATTCAATCATTGTCATATCTTGAATGATTTCGTTAGATTGGTTTAATTGTTCAATGATTTGTGCGATTTTTCCGTTAGGATCCATACGCTTTTGCAAATCAATTAAAGTAGGGTTTTGTGTTCCGATTGTAGCCATAAATTATTATCTCCTTTTATTTGAACATACTCGGATATAAATTTCTTCTGATTGCATCTTCTGACTGCGTACCGCCAGTTGGTTGACCGCCACCAGAGTTATTATCTTCACCAGCCATACCAGCAATCTGTGCAAATAGTTGGATGATTTCTACACGATTACCTAAGCCATTCTCGGCTAGTAACTCACGGATATTAGGAATAGCTTTTTCTACAACTTCAACACCAGTTGCAGCTTTACCAACTGTTTCATCGTATTTATTACCTAATACCTCTTTGGTGTGTTCTGCGTAGCCTTTATACTGTTCAGTCAAAGCATCTTGTCTTTTTTCTTCATAAGCAGTTACAAGGTCAGTAGCGTACTTATTACCAAACTTAGCCATCT
>ERZ781273.179-NODE-179-length-43402-cov-8.628371_pt1 | contig 43402 bp, 45 predicted proteins | sample MGYA00375851_ERZ781273 | MGnify/ENA primary metagenome ERZ781273 (study PRJEB29790, sample SAMN03653692) | human gut metagenome | host: Homo sapiens | place: USA: Dallas, Texas | collected 2013-07-09 | study: EMG produced TPA metagenomics assembly of the Gut... | reverse complement strand
GAGACGGTAGCCCTAGGGTGTTTTTATTAAATTCTCACTTTTTGGGGTCAGTCCCTTTTATACACCAAGTTTTTTATATAAGGACATCCTCCTAGTAAGAATTTTTCTTTGAAGTAGACGATGAGAAGAATCAAGCGGATTTTATAATAGCAGTAATGGGGAATAGCATTAAATGCGAATTAGCTGGAGTTAGAAATTTATTTCTTACTCCAGCTTTGAGGTTTTAAAGGTGAGAGACGATAGGCTCGAACCGGTGCCCCATTACAGCTATTATAAAAAAATCCGCAAGGATTTGAATCATCGTCTCCCCGCCAACACTCAAGAAGCACCAAAAGAAATCCTTCAAGCCGTTGTTGCACTTATTATTTTATAAAAAACTCACGAAAGAGCGCTGGAATATGGTATTATAGTGGAATAAGGAGGGATGCGCTGTGCGAATTATTTCAGGAGAATTTGGCGGAAGACGCTTAAAGGCAGTACCGGGCCAAAATACTCGTCCGACGACTGACAAGATAAAAGAATCGCTCTTCAATATTCTTGGCGGTTATTTTGACGGAGGAGTCATGCTCGACATGTACAGCGGAAGCGGAGCCGTTGCCATCGAGGCCGTCTCTCGTGGGATGGACCGTGCGTTTCTATTTGAGAACAATCGCCTTGCACAAAAGACGATTGAGCAAAATATCGAGATTACAAAATCACCCGAGCAATTTCATTTAAAACGACAAAACGTCAAACAAGGGCTCAAAATCATTGCGAGTGACCCAGCGTTTGAACCGTTTAAGTTGGTGTTTATGGATCCACCGTATCGCTTGCAAGAAATTGTAAAGGACATTGAGCAGTTGCAGGAGTTGAATCTAGTTTCTCCAGACTGCGTGATTGTTTGCGAGGTGGATAAGGAAGTTCAACTTCCAGAGCGAATTTTAGAATTTGAGCAATATAAGCGCGTGGAGTACGGGATTACAGCATTAGTGTTTTTTGACCGTGCGACTAGCGAAGAGGAGGCTTAAGATGAGAAAAGCGGTAGTAGCAGGAAGCTTCGACCCGATTACGAATGGTCATTTAGATATTATCGAGCGAAGCAGTGAGCTTTTCGATGAAGTAATTGTGGTTTTATCGCATAATGTTCAGAAAAATTATCTGTTTTCATTAGACGAGCGGAAATTACTGGTTGAAAAGGTAATCGCTCATGTACCTAACGCTAAAGTGGTGGCCGTTAGCGGAGGATTAACTGTAGAAGCTGCAGCACAATTAGGGGCAAGTGTTCTTGTCCGCGGTGTACGAAACGCAACCGACTTTGAATATGAAGCAACTCTTGCATCCCATAACCGTGTTCAGAATAGCAAAGTCGAAACGGTATTACTCCTCAGCAAGGAGGAGTACCGATTTGTCAGTTCGTCAATGATGAAGGAATTGGCTCGTTTTGGAGGAGCTGTAACATCGTTTGTTCCAAGTGTGGTAGCTGATGCCTTGCAAGAAAAATACAAAGATGCGCCAGAACGCACAATAAAAATGGAAGAGGAGATAACAGATGTCAAAGGTTAAGAAGATTATTATTGCAGCCTTAATTTTCGTTGTATTAGCGATTGTTGCGATGATTCCAATCCCGTATGTGATTGAATCGCCAGGGACTGCAGAAGATGTATCTCAGTTTTTAACGATTAGTGGAGCAAAAGATGAGGACCAAGGGACGCTCCGGGTGCTGACGGTATATGTCGAACAGGCGACCGTATTAACGTACTTCAAGAAATTCTTGAAGCACCACGAACTACTTCCTTCTGAAGAGGTATTTGGGGATTATACGCCAGAAGAATTCGATGCCCTGCAAGATTTCAGTATGCGAAATGCCCGTTCGACAGCGGTTCGTGTTGCCTTTGAAGCGGCTGGGAAAACGGTCGAGCGACATGTAAATGGTATTTTCGTCACACGCGTGGACCAAAGTTCGGATTTCCGTGACAAGTTAAAAGTCGGAGATATTATCGAAACGATTGATGGAAAGAGCCCAGGCAATACCGATGAGAGTTTTGAAGACTTAAAAGACTATTTAGCAGGACTTGAACCAGGACATACGCTAGTTCTTCAAGTGAAACGTGATGATGAAACAATGACGATCAGCGCGAAGTTGAAAATGAATAGCCGTACTGGTGGTATCCGTCTTGGATTTGGCGGGGAAGTGGATGAAGATGTGACTTCTGACCCATCCGTTGAATTCGACGCACATGGCGTAAGTGGCCCTTCAGGTGGTTTGATGTTCACGCTTGAAATCTACAACCAAATTACGAATAGTCATTTGAAAAACGGACATAACATTGCCGGAACAGGAACGATTGAATTAGACGGAACGGTTGGACGTATCGGTGGAATTGATAAGAAATTAGTGGCTGCGATTGAAGCGGGTGCGACAGTTTTCTTAGCCCCAGATGATGAAATCACGGACGAAATGCGTGCACGTTATCCAGATATTAAATCGAACTACGAAGAAGTCAAAGAAGCGGCTGCGAAGTTAGGCACAGATATTAAAATTTATCCTGTGAAGACTTTGGATGAAGCTATTGAAATTCTAAAAAATCTATAGCCAATGAGTCATTTTTCTCATATCTTTAATTGGAGAAATCTTTTTAAGGAGTGAGAGGAATGGCTTTTTTTGATGAGTGGAAAGAAAAATGGGAGTCGTGGAGCCAGGCAGTCAAAGGCGCGGTCATTGGTGGAGTGCTTCTTTTATTAGTGGGAGTCGGAGGGTTGTTGCCTAAAAAAGAAGAAGCTGTGGAAGAAAGTGAAGCGTTGGTAACGACGGTGTTGGCGGAGAAAACGGAAGAAAATACGACGCTAGAAGCGGTCATTTTCGTTGATATTAAAGGAGAAGTGAAAAAGCCGGGAGTCTATCAGATGAAGGTTGGTGACCGGGTGAAAGACGCGCTCGATGCCGCGGGAGGATTGACGGCGGAGGCAGATAGCCAGAAAGTGAACTTGGCGCAAAGAGTAGAAGACCAGATGGTGATTGTTGTACCCAAAGTTGGAGAAGAAGCTGAGGCAATTCCAGCAGGTGCCACGAGTAAAGAGGTATCCAAAGAAGGAAAAGTGAATATTAATACAGCAACGGTGGAAGAATTGAAGACATTGAAGGGTGTCGGCGAGAAAAAGGCCGAGGCAATTATCGAATACCGAAAGAAGAATGGTTCGTTTAAGACGAAGGAAGATTTGATGAAAGTCCGCGGTATTGGCAAGAAGCTCTTCGAGTCCTTTGAGGAAAGGATTGTGACGCAATGAGTTACTGGATACTAGCAGTGCTCGTGGCGTCTGGCATCGTTGTGTTTGAAGGGATAGTCGCGTGGTGGATTGTCCCTTTATTCATGGTTGCCGTGGCGTGGAAACGGGGGCACGAGGCATGGAAAAGAGTAGTCGGTGTCGTGCTATGTATAGCGGTAGGGCTGCGGTTGTTTTTGTATGTACAAGAAGTGACTCAACCTGCTTTTACGGTCGATGATGCGATAACTGGGCAACTCGTGTTAAATCCAAACCAGTTGAAGGTGAACGGGGATTTAGTTACGGGAACGGCCACGCTGGAAGCTGGAAGGAAGCACGAGAAAGTCTTTTTCTATTATGTACTCGAGTCGGAATCCGAGCAACGAGCCTTCTTGCAGTTGCATGAAGTAGTCCGCGTTTCGGTTGAAGGGACTATTGAAGAAATTGAGTATGCGCGCAATAAAGGGAATTTCGATGCGAAAAATTACTATTTGAGTCTTGGTGTGCTTCATGCCTTAAAAGTCGAGCGAATAAATTCTAGTATGAAGTCCGTCCCAGATTTCTGGAGCTATGTGGAGCATCTGCGGTCTCAGTTGTTGCGAGTTGTAAGAACTCAAAAAGACAGCCGCATCAAACAATATACAGGAACCTTACTCTTGGCGGACCGAACGGGTTTTAGCGAAGAAGAGTGGGAACAATATAAACAGCTTGGCCTCTTGCATCTCTTAGCGATTTCCGGATTACATATCTCCTTAATGGTCGCCTGCATTGAACGACTCTCGTGGCGAAGCGGTATTACTAGGGAGAAAACGAAGGGATTACTGGTGCTGTTTGTAGTGCTCTACGGGTTTGTGATTGGCTGGAATATTAGCGGCACCCGTGCGATTGGAATGGTGTTGTTAGCCGCCTTATCCAAACCGTTCATCAAAAGACGTGGAAGCATACAGATGGATTGCTTACTCTGGATGGCGATTGTTTCCATCCTCCTTTGGCCAGGCATTCTTTTAAATGTGGCCTTTCAACTCAGTTATGGATTAACAGCCATTATTATTTTTCTCTCGAAATGGCAACACGCGGTCTTGCCTCGCATTCGGGCTAATTTGTGGGTGCCGATTGGGATGAGTCTGATTGCATTGCCGCTTCTGTGTCAGTATTTCTTTTACTGGAATGCGCTGAGTATTCTTTTAACTGCGCTCTTTTCAATGTTGTTTGAGATGCTGCTATTTCCATTGTTAACAGCGTATTTATTCGCGGTACTGATAAGTTTTAATCCACTGATAGAACTTCTAACAACGATTGGAGAATTCATTCTTTCTGGAGTTTCTCGTGTTCTTACGTTCTGCCAGCAGTTGTCCTTTACGAAATTCACACTGGGGATTTGGGACAAATGGGAAGTAGTTCTCTTTCTTACAGTCCTTATTGTCGTTGGGATTTTATTCGAACGAAAAAAGATGACGATTCGAAAAGGGGTTGTTTGTCTTATTGCTCTTTTAGCTCTCTTATGTGAAGTGCCGTATCACTGGGGAACAGAACTCGTGATGGTGGACGTTGGGCAAGGGGACTCCATCCTTCTTTTAGCGCCAGGGTGGAATCAGGCGACACTTATCGATACGGGTGGACTCTCGGATTTTAAACAGAAAGAGGCATGGAGGCACAGAAAGAAAAAAGACCAAGGAATTACGACGGTTGTTCCCGCCTTGCAAGCAGAGGGGCTCTCAGAGCTCTCGCAAGTGATGCTCTCGCACGGGGACGAAGATCATGTCGGAAACTTAAAAACCATCGCAAAGCACATCAATATCCATCAACTCATTATCGGGAAAGGGATGGAGAAGATTCCACTGATGCAGGAAATGAAAAAGAAATATCCAAAGATTCAGTGGCGGTTGGTACTAGCAGGAGACGAGTGGAAATGGAATGAGACGACGTGGAAGGTACTGTGGCCAAAAGGTTTGTCTCATGCAGAAAACGAAGACTCGATACTGGCACTCGTGACAGTGATGAAGCAGACGATTCTTCTCACAGGAGACGCCTCAGAAAAGGTGGAAGAGGCTGTCGTAAAAAACAATCCACACTTGCAGTTCTCTATCCTTAAAGCGGGGCATCATGGGAGCAGGACGTCGAGTGGCGAGGCGCTTCTTACACTCGTTCAGCCAAGACTCGCGTTCATATCGTGTGGGAAGCACAATCACTATGGTCATCCGAGTCCAGAGACTTTGGCGCGCTTGAAAGCTAGTGGCGCTATCATTTTCCGGACGGACCAAGACGGGCAAATTCGGCTTCGATTCACCACAGAAAAACTAGAAGTCACGACCATGCTTACGAAACGGAAAAAAGAATTGAAACAATAGACAAAGACTCGTTTTCAAGATAAACTAAAACAACAGGAGGCGAAGAAATGGAATTTGAGAAACAGCTCAATCGAATTAAAAAAGGGCAAGTCAGTCTGGTTTATCTCGTTCAAGGGAAAGAACCGTACTTACAAGAGCTTGCGCATAAAGTATTTTTGGACACCATTGTCGCTCCTGAAGATCAAGATTTGAACGTGGGACGATTCAATATGGATGAAGTGTCCGTTCAAACCGCGGTTCAAGATGCGGAGTCTGTGCCATTTTTTGGAGACCGCAGATTAGTCATGATCGATAATCCAACGTTTTTAACAGGGGAGAAGGAAAAGAAATCCATCGATCATCAGTTAGACCGCCTACAAGCGTATTTAGAAAATCCAATGGACAGTTCGGTGATGGTTTTCTTTGCGCCGTACGAAAAGTTGGACCAACGTAAGAAAATCGTGAAACAGTTGAAGAAGGTTGCCGTTCTTCTGGATGCAAGCGAACTCTCAGAACGCGATGTGAGACAATACATCAAGGACTATTTACGTTCGCAACAATATGGCATTCAAGAGGAGGCGTTAAACACTTTACTTATCAAGACACAATACTCTCTTACCACTTGTATGAAAGAGCTTGATAAATTAATGGTTGCCGAAATTGGAACGTATTCCATTCGACTTGAAACGGTCGAGGCATTAGTGGCTAAAACCTTGGAACAAAGCATCTTTGATTTTGGAGAAGCCATCCTGAACAAAGACAGCAAACGTGCTCTTCAAATTTATCATGATATGTTATTGCAAAAAGAAGACCCAATCAAAATGAACGCAATTCTATTAGGCCAATTCCGCCTATTGCTTCAAGTGTCGTATTTGAAAAAAGCCGGCTACCAAGAACCCGAAATTCAAAAGACACTCGCAGTGCACCCATACCGGGTCAAACTCGCACTCAACCAATGCCGCCGATACGGAACGCCATTATTGGAAGCAGCCTTCCAGCAATTAGTCGAAACCGAGTACGCATTGAAGACCAGCGTCGGCATCAAAGAAATGCAATTGGAATGGTTCATCCTCCAATTTTGCGGTCAAAGAACGTTATAGTGTTCGTCATTAAAAGGAGAAGACATGAGTACAATCACATTACATTTAAATAATGAAGAAGAACGTATATTTAATGAATTTGCCAAGTATAAAGGCGAGGAATTATCGTATTTACTGAAAAGTGCATTACTCGAGAAGATTCATCAAGAGTCTTTTCAAAATAGCATTCAACATTATGAAAAAAGAAAAGATGAAGACTTAGTGCTAATGAGTCATGAGGACTTTTGGAAAGAAGTAGAAAGATAGGAGAAAACAATGGAATTACTAATCGTTATCATCGCTGTTGTTTTAGTAGCGGTAATCGCACTTGCGTTCCGCACAAAGCCAAATGCAGGCGGAGCGGTGGAGCAAACACCATCAACACAAGAGAGTACACCAGTAGAAGAAGCGTACATCCCAGAAGAATTAGAAGAGTACTTACGTGAATTGAAACGCAATGGCCAACCGATTAAAGCCATTCAAAAATTACGTAACGTAACAGGAATGAGCTTGTCAGAAGCCAAACAATTTGTTGACGACATTATCATTTAACAAAACAAAGTGCCTGAGCAGGAGACTAAACACCTCCCTCGGGCACTCTTTTTTTATTCCCCGGTGCCTTAACATTAATCGGGTACGTTTCTCGGCACAATTTTCTCACCCGGCCACCCTTTCTTTTTCCCCTCCGCCTTCGAATTGATCGGGCATTTTTAGCTCTGAAATCAAGCATAGGGTAAAATTCTTACGGATTCTACGGGTGAAATCTAAATAGAGGATAAACAAAAAAAGAATCAGTTTATTGAAAGAATAGCGGGGAAGTGCATTAAATGCGAATTAGCAGGAGTAGGAAGTCCTTCCGTACTCCTGCTTTGAGGCTTTAAAGGTGAGAGACCTAGGATCGAGCCGTTGCCCCGCTATAACTCTTTCAATAACAAAACTGATTCTTTTCAGTTTATCAGATATAACACTCTACCTTGAAGAAATCCGTAAGGATTATACCCAACCAACAAGAAGCACCGCTTCTATTTCAGAGCATAAAAAAAGAGCCCGAGATCAATTCTCAGGCTAATTATTATTTGCTTAATTTTGCAGCAAGACGTGATTTATCACGAGAAGCTTTGTTTTTGTGGATTAATCCTTTAGAAGCAGCTCCGTCGATTGCTTTGTGAGCAGCACGTAATAATTCTTCAGCATTTTCAGCACCTTCAGCTACAGCAGCGTCAAATTTTTTGATAGCTGTACGCATAGCAGAAGTTTGAGCGTTGTTAGCAAGTGTTGACTTTTTGTTAGTACGAACACGTTTGATTTGTGATGCGATATTTGGCAATGGGTTCACCCCTCTTTCATTTAACATGTATAATTACTGATCAGTTGTTTCCAACACGAACTATTATACAAAAGTCCTACTTGAATTGCAAGCAAGGTATTGTGAAAGAACAAGACAGACAAACGGTAAAACTCCCGTAATGATGGTATACTAGAAAAGAAAGAGGTGAAGTCATGGATCAATTTAAATTAGTGGCTCCTTATGCACCAAATGGAGACCAACCTCAAGCCATCCAAGAACTCGTCGATGGCATTAATAATGGGGTCAAAGAACAGACCTTACTTGGGGCAACCGGAACAGGGAAGACGTTCACGATTGCCAATGTCATTCAAGAAGTCAATAAACCAACGCTCGTATTAGCGCATAATAAAACATTAGCCGGCCAGTTGTACGGAGAGTTGAAAGAATTCTTCCCGGACAATGCGGTCGAATATTTTGTGTCGTACTATGACTACTATCAACCAGAGGCATACGTTCCTGCCAGCGATACGTATATCGAGAAGGAATCGAGCGTCAACGATGAGATTGATAAATTACGACACTCGGCCACAAGCGCCCTTCTAGAACGTCGTGATGTGATTGTAGTGGCGTCCGTGTCTTCGATGTACGGGTTAGTAAACCCGGAAGATTACCGCGACCATGTATTGTCGCTTCGTGAAGGCATGGAAATCGAACGTGATGACTTATTGCGTCGATTGGTCGAAATGCAATTTGAGCGTAACGACTATGATTTCCGCCGCGGAACTTTCCGTGTTCGTGGGGATGTCGTTGAAATCTTCCTGCCAGGGAATGATGCGACGGCCTTTCGTATTGAATTCTTCGGAGATGAAATCGAAGCGATTAAAGAAGTTGATGTGTTGACGGGTGAAATCAAAGCGACTGTGGAACACGTGCCGATTTTCCCAGCAACGCACTTTGTGGCGAACGAAGACCAAATTTCACGTGCGGTCGCAACGATTAAAGAAGAGCTTGCGGAACGACTAAAAGAATTACGGGACAACCATCAGTTACTTGAAGCACAACGCTTAGAACAACGGACCAACTACGATATCGAAATGCTACTAGAGATGGGCTACTGTAACGGGATTGAGAACTACTCCCGTCATATGGATGGCCGACGTCCAGGACAACCACCGTATACTTTATTAGACTTCTTCCCGAAAGATTCGCTCTTCGTGGTCGATGAGTCGCATATTACGATGTCACAAATTCGTGGAATGTATAACGGGGACCGTGCTCGTAAGGAGCAGTTGATTCAATACGGCTTCCGCTTACCAAGTGCTTTAGATAACCGTCCATTGCGCTTTGAAGAGTTTGAGGAACGCGTGCCACAAATCATTTACATTTCGGCTACTCCGGGGCCTTATGAATTATCACATACGCCAACAGTTACCGAGCAAATCATTCGTCCAACTGGCTTATTAGATCCACCTGTGGAAGTTCGTCCAATTAAAGGACAGATTGATGACCTTATTAGTGAAATTAATTTACGTGTAGAACGAAACGAGCGTGTTTTCATTACGACTTTAACGAAGAAGATGTCTGAGGACTTGACCGACTATTTAGAAGAAGTGGGCATTAAGGTGAAGTACTTGCATAGTGACATTAAGACATTGGAACGTACGGAAATCATCCGTAACTTACGACTCGGGGAATTCGACGTATTGGTCGGAATCAACTTGCTTCGTGAGGGGTTAGACGTGCCGGAAGTGTCCCTTGTGGCGATTCTCGATGCGGATAAGGAAGGCTTCCTTCGTAGTGAACGTTCTCTGGTTCAAACGATTGGACGTGCGGCGCGCAATGCGAATGGTCGCGTGATTATGTATGCCGATAAGATTACGGATTCGATGCAAAAAGCGATTGATGAAACGAATCGTCGTCGTGCCATCCAAGAGGCATACAATAAAGAACATGGTATCGTTCCGAAGACTATCGTGAAGAATATCCGTGATTTAATTGCGATTACGCACGAGGTCGAAAAAGAAGATGCGCCAACGACTGCAAAAGACTTCAAGAAGATGACGCAAGAACAACGCCGAGAAGCGCTTGAGTTACTCGAGTTGGATATGCGTGCGGCAGCCAAGGACCTCGATTTCGAGAAAGCAGCCGATTTACGCGACGTGATTCTCGAATTGCGTGCTGAGTATCGCTTATAAGAGGTCGCATTTATGAAATGGAAACTAACAAGGGACTTAACAGAACTGGAAGGAAAAGTCTTTCCGAGCCAAATGGAAGAATTTTGCTTTCAGGTAGTCACAGCTAGCAAAAAACAAGGCTTAGAAATCGTAGCGCTCGATGAGGTTAACGAGCGCTATACCTTATTCGATATACCGACAACGAGTAGTAGTATCGCTCAAGCCTTGCGCGAAGAGGCAGAGGAGCTAGTGTTTCAGTGGATGCATCCCGAACAATCAGATATCGAAGAAACGCGCCAAAAATGGACAAAGTGGATAATCGAAAATATTGTCCCATACTGTGGCAATCCGTTTGAGAAGACGGAGGCGCTGGGCTTTATGGTCGAAGAAAAAGGGAAATGGTATGGTCTCATGATGCAAGTGCCGCTTCAAAAACTAGGAGTGGCTTCAAAGGCCGATGCCTTGATTTTGAACGTGAAGATTCATCCGGAGGACAAGGAACAACTCATTGCACATGACGGAATTTATGAAGCCTATCATATGAATAAGAAGCATTGGATTTCAATCGCGCTGAATGTATGCTCAGATGACGCACTCGTGAAAGAGTGTATCTATACTAGCTACAAATGTGTTGCGAAGAAAGACAATTCTTTACTTTCAACGAGAGATTCGCTATAATTTTCAACATAGCGTTTTAGCAAAAAGGAGATTTTTTTATGGTAAATATTGCAATTGTAGGAGCGACAGGTGTCGTTGGAACAAAAATGATTGAACGTTTAGAAGAAAGCAACTTACAAGTAGAGCACTTATATCTACTTGCTTCAGCGCGTTCAGCAGGGAAAGTACTACAGTTTAGAGGAAAAGATTATGTAGTCGAAGAATTAACGGAAGACTCCTTCAAGCGTGATATTGACTACGCCATCTTCTCAGCAGGGGGCGGCACTTCATTGAAATTTGCGCCAATCGCAGAACGTGACGGCGTAATTGTTATCGACAATTCAAGCGCATGGAGAATGGATCCAGAGATTGATTTAGTCGTGCCAGAATGTAACGCACCAACATTAGAGCGTAAGATTATCGCAAATCCAAACTGCTCAACAATCCAATCGGTTGTGCCATTACGTCCATTGCATGATGCATTTGGGTTGAAACGTGTGGCGTATACAACTTATCAGGCTGTTTCAGGTTCTGGACAAGCAGGGATTAATGATTTAAGAAATGGGGAAAAAGGGGAAGCTCCAACAAACTACCCACACCCAATTTACAATAATGTATTGCCACATATCGATGTGTTCTTAGAAAATGGCTATACAAAAGAAGAAATGAAAATGATTCAAGAAACTCGCAAGATTCTAGGATTGTCAGATGATGTAGCCATCACTGCTACTTGTGTGCGTGTGCCTGTATTCAACTCACACTCTGTAGAAATCAATGTGACTTTCGAAAAAGATACAACTCCTGAGGAAATTCGTGCGATTTTAGAAAAAGCACCAGGCGTAATCGTATTAGATAAACCTGAGGAAAATGTATATCCAACACCATTACAAGCAACTGGACATGATGAAGTGTACGTGGGACGTATTCGTCGCGACATTTCTCAACCAAACAGCTTCCACATTTGGTGTGTGGGCGATAATATCCGTAAGGGTGCAGCAAGCAATGCCATCCAAATTGCGGAGTACATCGAAGAACACGGATTACGTAAATAGGGAGTAAGACAAAAGCTAAAAAAGGACTCACAGTGTGAGTCCTTTTTCTTATAGTTGTCTCAAATCCTTCGCGCAGTGAAGGATTTCCGCAAGGCTGATTAGAATTAAGCAAATCACGAGTGATGAAGCTTAATTCAATCAGCTACTGCGTCACATTTTATAAGTTCTTTAGTTACGGAATAAAATTCCTACGCTCCCTTTAGCACAGTGGTTGAATGGTATGAGCTGCACTGTAAACAGCTTGCTCATACCTATTCAACTTTGTGGGGGAAAGAAAACGAAACATCCTAGATACAATAATGTATCTAGGGTGTTTCTGTCTTTCTCCCTCGCATTTAATGCCATCCCCCATTACTGCTACGATGAATCCGTAAGATTTTTCGTAATCAGCTTTCTAATAAGAAAGAGTTGCCAGTCTTCTAATAATTATTTACTCCTCCATACACCAATGTGGGTATAAAAAATAGTTTTGTATCATTTATGATACGTATCATTAATGATACATCTTTAGGAAATTAAAAGTGAATGTAACATTTTTGTTACGTAACATAATTGTTACATCCTAAAAATCAAAAATAGGAAGCAAGTTTTTCCGCTTTTGAAGAGGATAAAATGTGATACAATAAAAGTACTATGGATGTAAAAGGAAGTACGCGTGTGAAGCAATTAAAACCTTATTTAAAGCCGTATCTGAAAGAAACGATATTGGCACCGTTATTCAAATTATTCGAAGCGATTCTGGAGTTATTTGTCCCGCTCATTATGGCGGTCATCATCGACAAAGGGATTGGAAATAAAGACACGACCTTGATTCTTCATCAAGGGGCCATCCTAATTTGTCTAGGAATTTTAGGCGTTGTCGTGTCGATTACTGCTCAGTATTTTGCGGCAAAGGCGGCGACTGGATTTACCGCTGATGTAAGACAGGCGCTCTTTTCAAAAATTCAATACTTTAGCTTTTCGCAACTCGATGCGCTGGGAAATGACACTTTACTCACGCGTTTGACGAGTGATATCAATCTCGTGCAAAGCGGGTTAAATATCGCGCTTCGTCTATTGCTCCGTTCACCGTTTATCGTCGGAGGAGCGATTGTGATGGCATTTGTCGTGAATGTAGAAATGGCATGGACGTTTGTCATTACGGTGCCGATTTTAGCTATCGTCGTATTCGGAATTATTTACTGGACGATTCCAATGTATCGACGTGTGCAAGGGAAATTAGATCGCATTATGCGTCTCGTGCATGAAAACTTGCTCGGTGTGCGTGTGATTCGTGCATTTAACCGTGAAGAAAAAGAAATTCAGTCGTTTAGAGAAGATACTGAAACGTTGAATCAAGCGCAACAAAAGGTGAGTGGTCTCTCAGGCGCTATGAACCCTATTACGTTTGTGATTGTGAATGTGGCCCTCATCGTCATTCTTTATGGTGGGGCGATTAAAGTGGATACTGGAACCTTGTCAAAAGGGGACGTTATCGCTTTAACAAACTACATGTCACAAATTCTAGTGGAGCTTGTGAAGTTCGCGAACCTTGTCGTAACGATGACAAAATCCGTAGCGAGTGCAGAACGTATCGACAATATTCTAGCGATTGAGCCTGATATGGTCGAAGGAACGAAAGAGGTTCATCCAGAAGGCGAAGTGGCAGTGGCGTTTAAAGACGTGACATTGACGTATCAAGGAGACCAAAACGCAGCGCTTAACCATATCTCATTTACCGCATTGAAAGGACAGACCGTCGGCGTTATCGGTGGGACTGGTAGCGGGAAATCGTCTCTTGTGAATATGATTCCTCGGTTCTATGATGCGACCCAAGGGGAAGTTGAAGTATTCGGCAATGACGTTCGTGACTACCGTTTTGCATCGATTCGTGGAGCGATCGCAATGGTCTTACAAAAGGCGCAACTCTTCCGTGGAACGATTGCCGACAATGTCCGTTTTGGAAATGCATCGGCTTCTACTGAAGTCGTAGAACATGCGCTCGATGTCGCTCAAGCTAGCGAGTTTGTACAAACTAAAGAAGGCGGACTGGATTATGGCATCGAACAAAATGGTCGCAACTTATCCGGTGGACAAAAACAACGGATGACGATTGCACGTGCGATTGCCAAACAAGCACCGATTTTAATCCTTGATGATAGTGCTTCTGCGTTAGACTTTGCGACCGATGCGAAATTGCGTGAGGCCATCAAGAACCAAACACCACGTCCAACGACCTTTATCGTGTCACAACGGGCAGCGTCCGTGCAGTACGCTGACTTAATCCTCGTGTTAGATGAAGGAAATCTTGTCGGCAAAGGCACGCATGAAGAGCTTTTAGCCAAGAACGAAATTTACCAAGAAATTTACTATTCACAATTTCCAAAGGAGGATGAAGCATGAGACAGACAACTCAATGGGAAACCATCCGTAAAGTCCTCCGCTACATCCGTCGCTATCGCATCTACTTTGTAGCATCGATTCTTTTGGCGAGTGTGAATGTATTCGGAACGTTAATGATTCCAAAATTAGTCGGGGAAGCCGTGGACCAAATGTTAGACACGGGCCAAGTGTTCTATGAAGGACTATTTGCCATCCTTTGGCAGATTGCACTCTTTACGGCAATGGCAGCCATCGCGCAGTGGTTTATGAACCTCAGCAATAACAAGATGACGTACTCGGTTGTACGTGACCTTCGTAGAGATACGCTTGAAAAAATCGAAACCTTACCGCTCAGTTATTTAGATATTCATCCAGCCGGAGAAATCGAGAGCCGTATCATTGCGGACGCGGATCAATTTGCGGATGGATTATTGATGGGATTCACGCAGTTATTTACGGGTGTGATGACGATTCTAGGAACGTTAATCTTTATGCTTAGCGTAAATGTGACATTGACGCTTGTAGTAGTGGTGGTGACGCCAGTATCCTTTGTCATGGCCAGCTTTGTTGCGAAGAAATCCTATCATTTCTTTAAACAACAATCGGAAATTCGTGGCGACCAAACTGCCTATATGAATGAGATGATTGAGGGGACACGAGTGGTGACGGCCTTCCAGCAACAGAAAAAAGTCATCGAGGACTTCTCGGTGATTAATAAGAACCTAACGGATGTGTCGCTTAAGGCTATTTTCTTCTCGAGCATCACGAATCCGGCAACGCGCTTTGTTAATAGTATTGTCTACACCAGTGTAGGCGTGTTCGGGGCGTTCTTCGTGATTAGTGGTGGCGTGACGGTTGGACAACTATCTGCCTTCTTAAGTTACGCCAACCAATATACGAAACCATTCAATGAAATCTCAGGTGTTATTACCGAATTGCAAAATGCGATTGCCTGTGCTAACCGCGTATTTGAACTGTTGGAACAACCTTCTGAGAGTCCAGAGCGCGCAGGGGCTGTGTCTCCTGAAAACTTTGACGGAGCGGTGGAATTTAGCCATGTGGACTTCTCTTATGTGAAAGACCAACCGCTTATTGAAGACTTCTCGCTTGAGGTCAAACCAGGGCAACGCGTGGCGATTGTCGGTCCAACCGGAAGTGGGAAGACGACATTGATTAACTTATTGATGCGTTTCTACGATATTAATAGTGGAAAATTAGCAATCGACGGGCTTTCGATTGAAGACATCACTCGTCATTCCCTACGAAATGGATTTGGAATGGTGCTTCAAGAAACATGGCTTCAAACGGGAACTGTCCGTGAAAATATAACGATGGGAAATCCAACGATTAGCGAAGAAGAGATGATTCGTATCGCCAAACTCTGTCATATTCATGGATTTGTGAGTCGTCTGCCGAAAGGGTATGATACGGTGATTTCAGATGATGGTGGGGACTTCTCGCAAGGGCAGAAACAATTGCTCTGCATCGCGCGTGTGATGATGGGACAACCAAATATGCTGATTCTCGATGAGGCAACGTCTTCCATCGATACGCGTACCGAATTGAAGATTCAAGAAGCCTTTCAACATCTGATGGAAGGACGCACGAGTTTTATCGTGGCGCACCGCTTATCGACCATTCGTACCGCAGATGTGATTCTAGTCTTGAAAGACGGACATGTCATTGAAAAAGGAAATCATGCCAGCTTGATGGAGCAACGTGGATTTTACTACAATCTCTATCAAAGTCAGTGGCAACATTAATCTAAAAACTAAAAAGAAGCGTAGACTCTATAAAAAGGGTCTACGCTTCTTTGTCTTGCTGAAAGTAGAAAATTATCATATATGATAATTTCAAATGATTATGGATTGAACTCTTCTAGATCTAGAGATGAATTGTAAGTACAAAATTATCATATATGATAATTTCAAACGATTATGGATTGAACTCTTCTAGAGCTAGAGATGAATTGCAAGTACAAAATTATCATATATGATAATTTCAAAAGATTATTGATTGAATTCTTCTAGCGCTAGAGACGCTTCTTCCCATTCTGCGAGAAGGGTTTCTTGGCGTTCAAGAAGGGCGCCTTCCTCGGTTGAGAGGGCAGCGGATGTATCTGGATCAGAATAGTTTTCTTCCAGCGTCATCGCCTCATGCACTTGTTCGAGTGCAGTTTCGATATCGTGCATCTCCGTTTCTAGTTGCTCGATGCGTCGTGTGAGCGTGCGGATTTGACGTTGCTCTTCTTTAGAGGCATGGTAGCTGGCTTTAGCTTCTGTCATCGGCTGGGCCGTCGCTAGTGGGGCATCCTTGGCCTCTTGCAAAGCCGCGAGTTCTTCTTTCTCTTGTTTTTTCTCGAGATAGTAGTCGTAGTCGCCTAAATACAGCGTGCTGCCAGTTTCTTCGATTTCAAGAATAGCCGTTGCGACCTTGTTGATGAAGAAACGGTCATGCGAAACGAAACAAATGGTGCCGTCGTAGTCGATGAGGGCATCCTCGAGGACTTCTTTACTGTCGATGTCCAAGTGGTTAGTTGGTTCGTCGAGCAGTAGAAAATTATCATGTTCAAGAGACAGTTTGCAAAGTGCCAAACGGGCCTTTTCACCCCCGCTGAGTTGAGCGGTTGTTTTCTCCACGTCGTTTCCTGAGAAAAGGAAACTGCCAAGAATCGAACGAACATCTTTTTCAGGCATCGTAGAGTGACGAGACCACAGTTCTTCTAAAACCGTTTGATTCGATGAGAGGCCGGCCAAGTTTTGGTCATAGTAACCGACTTGAACGCCAGCGCCTAAATCAATCGAACCTTCGATTAAAGGTAATTCACCCGTAATCGACTTCAAGAGGGTAGATTTTCCAATACCGTTAGGTCCCACAATCGCGATGGCTTCACGCTTGCGAAGCTGGAAGGAAATCGGACCACTCAAGGCTTCGTGGTCGTAGCCGATATAAGCATCAGTTACTTGCAACACTTGGTTTCCAGATTCGCGTTCCACGGTAAATTCAAAACGAGCAGAGCGCTGATCGCCTTTTGGTTTCTCTAAGCGTTCCATTTTCTCGAGTTTCTTACGGCGGGATTGCGCACGTTTCGTCGTTGAAGCGCGCACCAAGTTTTTCGCGATGAATTCTTCTAAGTCGTGAATCTCTTGTTGCTGCTTCTCGTAGGCTTTTTGTTTGAGTAAATAGCGTTGTTCGCGTTCTTCTAAGTAATGCGAGTAGTTGCCCTTGTAATACTCACAGGCCTTATGACTGATTTCATAGACTTCGTTACACACACGGTCCAAGAAGTATTGGTCGTGGGATACGATGACAAGTGCGCTATTTGAAGAGCGTAAGTAGTCTTCAAGCCACGTCAATGTCTCGATATCCAAGTGGTTGGTTGGTTCGTCTAAGATGAGTAAGTCGTGTTTCTCTAATAAAATACGAGCTAGTGCTAAACGAGTACGTTGGCCTCCAGAGAGTGCTTGAATCGGTTGGTCGTAGTCTTCTGGATAGAAACGGAATCCATGAAGAACGGTACGAATTTCAGACTCGTAACCATACGCATTCTTTTGGTTCAATTCTTCTTGAAGCTGGTCGTATCGTTTTAAGGCGAGTTCGTACGCCACGGGGTCACTTAGAAGGTCTGGGTCACCAAGTTGTTCAGCCGCTTTTTGCGCTTGTTTCTTCAAGGTTTCTACATCTTCGAAGAGATGCACCATTTCTTCCCAAACAGTGCGGGAAGACTGGATGGCAGCGTATTGATCTAAGTAGCCAATCGAGAGGTCTTTTTTCTTTGACACAGCGCCAAGAGAAGGTTCTTCGATCCCAGCCAACATTTTTAATAGCGTGGATTTTCCAGTACCATTTCGCCCAACGATGGCAATGCGTGAATTTTCTTGAATATGAATGGTAATATTTTCAAATAGGACTTCATCCGCAAACGTACGCGCGAGTCCTTGTCCTTGTAATAAAATCATGACGGGTCCTTTCAATGTGGTTTCAGTTTATTTTAGCATAAAAAGGAGGGGGACCAATATTGATACGCGTTCTCCTTTGCATTCACATTCACAATAGGGAGGTTGTGAAGAAAAAAGCACAAAGCTTGCTGCATATAAGCGAAATTCATTAATGTTCGTGAGGTGCAAGCAAACTGTTTGTGAAATGAAATGTCGTTGTGATAGAATACGCATGGAAATAAAAGAAAAAGGGAGTCTTATTCATGAAAGATTTAAACGAATTAAAAGAAATCGAAGTGCCACGCGCAACTGCGAAACGTTTGGCCATTTATCATCGTTACTTACGTTTCTTGCATGATGCAGGAAAACGTCGCATCTCATCAACTGAATTAAGTGAAGCCGTAAAAGTAGATAGCGCAACAATCCGTCGTGACTTCTCATACTTTGGAGCTTTAGGAAAACGTGGATATGGATATGATGTTGAATACTTATTAGAATTTTTCAGCCATACTTTAAACCAAGATCGCCTAACGAACGTCGCTTTAGTAGGGGTTGGTAAATTAGGACAAGCGCTCTTGAACTACAACTTCCACCAAAGCAACAACGTGCGTATTAGCGCAGCGTTCGACGTAAACGAAGACATCGTTGGAACAATCCAAACAGGTGTGCCAGTTTACAGCATGGATGAAATGGTAGAACAATTGAAAGTTCAACAAATCCAAGTGGCTATCTTAACAGTGCCACAAGATGTTGCTCAAGAAACAGCAGACCGCTTAGTAGAAGCAAATGTTCGCGGAATCTTGAACTTCACACCAATCCGCTTAGACGTACCAGAAAACGTTCGAGTTCAAAACGTGGACTTAACAAACGAACTTCAAACTCTAATCTATTTCCTCGACAACCAAAAATAATCTGTTGAAAGGCATCCGTAAAGGGTGCCTTTTTTGTGTGGAAAAATAGGTGATAAAACTTGAATACGTATTTATACGTGCTATAATTGAAGTGTCAGGAGGTAGAACTAATGCCGATGACACAAGAACAAATGGTCAAATTACTTGTAAAACATGGTTTTGAAGTTGTAAAAGGTGGGAAAGGTTCTCACTTAAAAATGACAAAACCAGGACAAGTACGACCAATTATTATTCCTCACGGAGAATTGAATAAATTTACTGAAAGAGGAATAATGAAGCAAGCTGGGTTGAAATAACCCAGTCTTGCTTTCGAGAACAGGAGGTGTAGCACATGTTATTAACGTATCCAGCATTAATTTATTTTACGGTAGAGGAAGAGGATAGCCCGTATTTTGTTCACTTCCCAGACTTTGAGAACTCAGCAACACAAGGACGTACGATTTCTGAAGCAATGAGTAATGCCAGTGAGTATTTAGGAATGATGGCAGCGAGCCTCATTGAAGAAGGAGAAAAATTACCAAAAGCCTCCGCAATCAATGATTTGACACTTGAAGAAGATTTTCCATTTAAAGACGATGAAGATGTAGCCTCAGAATATAATCTGGATCAGTCTTTTAAATCAATGGTGATGGTAGATGTTGAGGATTATTTAGATGCCACAAAACTCGTCAAGAAAACATTGACGATACCAAAATGGGCCAATGACTTGGCGGTTAAACGCAACATTAACTTCTCTCAATTGCTGACAACAGCCATTGTGAATGAAGTGCGGATGTAAAAATTTTTATCTTTAATGCGATTGATTGGAAAAGGATGGGAATTGAAATTGAAAAAGCTGATAAGAGTACTTTTAGTAGTTGTGGGCCTAGTTGTTGGTGGATACACAATAATGGGAATAGTTCGCAATCATGAGATAGTCCAAATCGTTAAGAGTGATGAAGTTAAAGCCATTATTGAAAATAATTTAAAGAAAAGACATGCGGGAGCTCTTGAAGAAGGAAATATCATTCAAAGTTATGAAATTGATAATGACTCGATATTTGTGAGCCCAATGGGAGGCATAAAGTTTCGCGTTTTTATTAATAATAACAAAGAAATGTATGTTAATTTTTCGATTAATAAAGATCCCCGTTATACTGATGGTAGGTTAGTCAATGAAGGTGGGGGACAGTCTCAAGAATTTAAAAAATTAATAGATGGAGCCGAAAAATAGGATACCGTTTCAAAAGGATGGGAATTGAAATTGAAAAAGATAATAAGAGTACTTATAGGACTCTTTGTAGTTGTGGGCTTAGTAGTTGGTGGATATACAATAATGGAAATAGTTCGCAATCATGAGATGGTTCAAATTGTTAAGAGAGATGAAGTTAAAGAAATAGTAGAAAACTATCTCCGATATTTGGATAATGATGCTTTAACAGATAAAGGTAAAATTGTTTCCTATCAGATTGATGAACAGTCAATCGAGCATAATCCTATGGGAGGAATTATGTTTACGGTGTTTCTGAATGATGATAGTGAACTGTATGTCCGAATGACTCTAGAAAAACACCATGAAACGGGGAAAATACAACAGTCTGGTGGAGGATATGCTAAAAAAGTCAAAGATTTAGTAGGTAAAAAGGATTAAAAAGTGTATCATTATCCTGTTGTATAGGGATTTAGATAAAATGTCAGTCGACAGAGAAAAAGGAGATAACAATAGATGGAATTGTTGAGGATATTAGCTACTGAGGGGAATCCATTTTGGGATCCAAAGGCAGTTCAAGAAGTAATCTGGGTTTTAATGATATTTGGTTTGGTTGTTTTTGCAGGTATTGTAGCTCTTGCTTATGTTTTTATGAAAGCTGCAATCACAGTTGTTAAGTATAAACCAACAAAAGACGAGGAAACGTTAGACCAAAATGAAATAATAGAAGAACCAACAGATAATGAAGAATAAAAATAAGCACTAATCCAATCCGATTTGCGGAGTGATTAGTGCTTTTTTACAGACTGAGAGAGTATTTATTACGAGTGTAGTTCATGATATACTATGAAAAATAGATTCGTATACAGTTTTAAAAGAGTGGGGTGTTCTTGGATTTGGTAAAGAAGAAACAATTACTATGGGGAGTTCTAGCAGTACTGATTTTAATAGTTGGTGGATACAAGACGGTTGATTTTATTCAACATAATGAGATGAGTCAAATCGTTAACAGTGAAGAGGTAAAGGAAATATATTTGAAACGATTAACATCGATTGACCCCGATGCTTTTACCGAAAAAGGGAAAATACAAAAATATACAATTGACTCTTTTGAGAAAATACCAACAGGTGGAATATTTGTTTATCTTTATGTTAATGACAATAAAGATTATACAGTCTCCGTACACCTTTATATGGATTATAATACTGGTAAGATAAAAAATGGTGGAGGTAGTTGGTCGCCAGAATTAAATAGCTTTGTAAAAAGTAAAAAAGCTGAGTAAAGTTTATATATGGAACTTTATACGGTATACTATGCAAAAAAGGAAAAATTAACAATAAAAAGGGAAATAACAATAGATGGAATTGTTGAAAATTTTAGCTACTGAAGGGAATCCGTTTTGGCCCGAAGGTGGTTTTTATCTAATGATGATGTATATACTATTCGTTATATTTTTATGCCTTATTGGGGTTGTAGCAATATTTTGGATGATTAGTAAAGGGGTAGATTGCGTGTTTAAGGGGTGTGAAACAAACGACGAGGACACGGTAGACCAAAATGAATCAATAGAAGCAACACCCAATAATGAAGAATAAAAATAAGCACTAATCCAATCCGATTTGCGGAGCGATTAGTGCTTTTTTACGAATCGAGAGAGTATTTATAACGAGTGTAGTTCATGATATACTATGAAAAATAAGATATCGTTTCAAAAGGATGGGGATTGAAATTGAAAAAGATGATAAGAGTACTTTTAGTAGTTGTGGGCCTAGTTGTTGGTGGATACACAATACTGGGAATAGTTCAAAATAATGAGATAAATCAAATCGTTAAGAGTGAAGAAGTTGAACAGATATATTTGAAAGTATTAACATGGATTGACCCTGATGCTTTAACTGAAAAAGGGTTCATCCAAAAATATACAATTTACTCATTTAATAAAATACCAACAGGCGGAATCTTTGTTTATCTTTATGTTAATGACAATAAAGATTATACAATCTCCTTTAACCTTTATAAGGATTATAATACTGGTAAGATTGAATATGGTGGTGGCAGTTTGTCGCCGGAGTTGAATGAATTTGTAAAAAATAAAAAAGCTGAGTAAAGTTTATATAGAGAACATTGTACGGTATACTATGCAAAAAAAGGAAAATTAACAATAAAAAGGGAGAGTTAATAGATGGAACTATTAAGAATTTTTGGGAATCAATTTATTAATGACTTTATTATTAATTTTGGCGTTGGAGTTTTATTTTGTTTGGCGTTCTTTTTAGCAGTTGCTTACACTGTCGTAAAGGTAATTATGACGATGGAATCCAATCGTACAACGAATGTGGATGAATCAAAAAAGGCAAACAAAAAATAATGTAAAATAAAAACAAGCACTAATTCAATCCGATTTGTGGAGCGATTAGTGCTTTTCTTTTGGTTCTTTATCGTCTAGTGAATCCTCATCATCGGGAAGATTCTCGATGAGATTAGCGAGTTTTTTTAACTCGTTGTAGGTGCGAAGCATGTTGATACTTGTTACGATGCTTGTCGTTGCGAATAGACAGCAGAATAATGTGATAAAGTCAAATCCATTTCCAGGATAATGCGTCGTTGCTAGAAAGATAAAGAAGACGGCTAATATGATTTCAAAATATAGTTTTCTAAAGAAACTTTTTCGTGTCATAGCAATCATCCTTTCCTGTCAAAATCTTACAAAATTCCAGACAAATAAGCAAGTATTTATTCTTGATTTTTCCTGACCAAATGAGTATCATAAAACTATGAGTTAGCACTCAGTGTTTTTGAGTGCTAAAAAAGATGAAGGAGGATTTCATATGTTAAAGCCTTTAAAAGATAGAGTTGTTATTCAAATGGTAGAGCAAGAAGAAAAAACTGCTGGAGGATTATTCCTACCAACAACTGCTCAAGAAAAATTACAATTTGCAAAAGTCATCGCAACAAGCGAATTCACTGCTGCAGAAGACCGTCAAGTAGCGGTTGGCGATAAAGTCGTATTCGAGAAATATTCAGGAACAGAAGTTAAATTAGATGGTCAAGAATATATCATCGTGAAAGAAAAAGACATTATCGCAATTGTTGAATAAAGGAGGATACAACTATGGTGAAAGATATTAAATTTGCAGAAGACGCAAGAAGCGCCATGCTACGTGGTGTGGACGTATTAGCGAACACAGTAAAAGTAACATTAGGACCAAAAGGACGTAATGTGGTATTAGAAAAAGCATTCGGTTCTCCACTGATTACAAATGATGGGGTAACGATTGCCAAAGAAATCGAATTAGAAGATCACTTCGAAAATATGGGTGCAAAACTCGTGGCTGAAGTGGCTTCAAAAACAAACGATATTGCCGGTGACGGTACAACTACAGCCACTGTTTTAACACAAGCCATCGTTCGTGAAGGATTGAAAAACGTAACAGCTGGCGCAAACCCAGTAGGCATCCGTCGCGGGATTGAACTTGCGACAAAAGCAGCGGTTGAAGAATTACACCGCATTTCTCGTCCAGTAGAATCCAAAGAAGCTATCGCACAAGTAGCGGCCATTTCTTCAGGTTCAGCTGAAGTCGGTGAATTAATCGCTGAAGCTATGGAAAAAGTGGGTAACGACGGCGTTATCACAATCGAAGAATCTAAAGGGATTGAAACAGAATTAGATGTTGTAGAAGGAATGCAATTTGACCGTGGTTACTTATCACAATACATGGTGACAGATAACGACAAGATGATTGCGACTTTAGACAATCCATTTATCTTAATCACAGATAAGAAAGTGTCAAACATCCAAGAAATCATTCCATTATTAGAACAAATCGTTCAACAAGGACGTGCGTTATTAATCATCGCGGATGACGTGGATGGCGAAGCTTTACCAACATTAGTATTAAACAAATTACGCGGAACATTTAACGTGGTAGCTGTCAAAGCTCCAGGATTTGGGGACCGTCGTAAAGCAATGTTAGAAGATATCGCAGTCTTAACAGGTGCTCAAGTCATTACAGAAGACCTTGGCTTAGAATTAAAAGACGCAACATTAGCTCAATTAGGGACAGCTGGTAAAGTGGTAGTTTCTAAAGACAGCACTACAATTGTTGAAGGTGCAGGTTCTAAAGAATTAATCGCGAACCGTGTTGCTTTAATTCGCGCACAAGCACAAGATACAACAAGTGATTTCGACCGTGAAAAATTACATGAACGTCTTGCTAAATTATCAGGTGGAGTTGCCGTGATTAAAGTCGGTGCCGCTACTGAAACAGAATTGAAAGAGAAAAAACTTCGCATTGAAGATGCCTTAAACGCAACTCGCGCAGCGGTTGAAGAAGGTATCGTTTCAGGTGGGGGAACAGCTCTTGTGAACGTTCAAAAAGTAGTAGACGCTCTTGAATTAGAAGGTGACTTAGCTACAGGTGCGAAAATCGTATCTCGTTCATTAGAAGAACCATTACGTCAAATCGCAGAAAATGCAGGTCTTGAAGGTTCAGTCATTGTTGCTCGTTTGAAATCTGAAGAAAAAGGAATTGGATACAATGCCGCTACAGATGAATGGGTAAACATGATTGAAGCAGGTATCGTGGACCCAACAAAAGTAACACGTTCTGCATTACAAAATGCTGCATCTGTTTCAGCATTATTATTAACAACAGAAGCTGTGGTAGCTGACAAACCAGCTCCAGTAGCACCACCAATGCCAGGGATGGATCCGGGCATGGGTATGATGTAATCAAAGAGGGGTGAAAGTTTTTCACCCCTCTTTTTCTTTTAGTTACAATAAAACACCGAAAGGTGCTTACTAAAAAAAAGAACTTCGTTCAAAACTTCGAACACTGAAGGATTTGTTTATAATAGCTGTAATGGGACAACGGTTCGAGCCTGTCGTCTCTCACCTCAAAAGCCTCAAAGGAGCCGTACGGAATGACTTCCTACGGCTCCTAATTCGCATTTTGTGTTATTCCCCATTACTGCTACTATAAAATCCTTCGTGTTCTTCGTTTTGAACTCTTTTTTAGGAGATACTTATAAAAAAGAGAGTGGAATAGAGAAAGAAAATAAGACCAACAGAAATGTTGGTCTTATTGTTGTGCTTATGATAATAAAGTACGGCAGTGCTCGTACTCTGGATATGAAGAGAATTCTGCGCTGAGGAAATCTTCGATAAAGGCGAAGCGGTCTTTATATAGCGAACGAACGGCGTCGAACTCTGTATGTTCTAAGGCATAGGCTGTTACCTGCAAGAGCAGTTGTGGGTGTGTGTCTTGCAAGATTTCAAGGAGTCCCTCCAAGGTGTCGGGGTTTTCCTGTCCGATTTGTTGCAGTAAGGTATGGATGGAAATCCAGTCTTTCATATCATACGTTATGTCTTCGGTAGTTACCTCCAGCCGAGAGAGGAAATCGTCAAAGGAGTTTGCCACTTCGAGCCACTGATCCATTTCAACGTCAATCAGACGGATGCTGGGTTCCTGTTCAATACCGTCTTGATAATCGAAGGCGTAGTAGATAGGTCCGTCTTGGAAAAAGACTACAAAGTACTCGGGCAACCCTGTCACTTCTGGAGACCATGCAGCATCCAGAATGCTTGGGAAATACGGGCCTTCTGAGTATCCGCTCAGTCCATTACAGAGGGCGTAGTCGAGGCCAAAGCGCGTTGGTTCAACCGTTGTAATCTTAGTGTTCGTGAAGAATCCGGCACCATTTTCCAAAAGAAAATCCACGTAACTCTGTGGCAATGGAAAACGGGGAAAATTCTCTATCGTCTGTGGAATCGGCGAGAATAACTGTTGCTGAATCATGGGGCTCCTTTCTACTGCAAAATCCGTCTTAGGATGGATGCAGAAAAATTTACGTTTTGCTACTCTATCTTTACCAACTATTTTACACACATTTAGGAAAATATGGTACAATGAGGGTATTAAATCTAAAGGAGAGTGTCACAAAATGACAGTAGTATGGATTGTATTAGGAGTCTTAGCAGTAATTGTTCTATGGGCAATGTTTGCTTACAACGGACTTGTACAACAAAAAAACTGGGTTCAAGAAGCTTGGGCGCAAATCGATGTTCAATTACAACGTCGTAATGACTTAGTTCCAAACCTTGTTGAAACAGTAAAAGGTTACGCAAAACACGAACAAGAAACATTAACTCAAGTAATTGCGATGAGAAACCAAATCGCAAACATGGGTAGCGATGTTTCACCACAAGAAAAAATGGAAGCATCTAACCAATTATCAGGTGCTTTAAAAACTATTTTCGCTTTAGCTGAAAGCTATCCTGATTTAAAAGCGAATGACAGCTTCTTAAACTTACAAGAAGAATTGACAAACACAGAGAACAAAATCTCTTACGCTCGTCAATTATACAATTCAAGTGTTGCGAGATATAACATCTCTATTCAATCAATTCCAACAAATATTATTGCTGGTTTTGGTGGATTCACTAAAGAAGAAATGTTAGAAACTCCAGTTGAAGCTCGTAAAGTTCCTGAAGTGAAATTTTAATTGACAGTTCATTAGTAGGGAGGGAGTGCTAGGATGTTATACCAACAAATTGCTTCCAACAAACGCAAAACGCTTGTCGTTATTGTGTTGTACATGGCGCTCTTCGTTGCAGTGGGTATCGGAATTGGATATTATGCTTTACGCAGTGTCGTCGCTGGGGTCATTATCGCCCTTGTTGCAGGTGGCCTATATTCAATGATGATGATTGCAAATGCGACTAATGTAGTGATGCAATTAAACCATGCCAGAGAAATTACAGATAAAAATCAAGCACCGATGATTTGGAATATCGTGAGCGATATGGCCATGATCGCAAAGGTACCAATGCCACGTATCTTCATTATCGAGGACGAATCTCCAAACGCGTTTGCGACAGGAAGTTCTCCAGAAAATGCAGCTGTGGCGGTTACAACAGGGTTATTAGAACGTTTGAATCGTGAAGAACTTGAAGGGGTAATTGCCCACGAGTTTGGACACATTCGTAACTATGACGTTCGCCTTCAAACGATCGCGATTGCGCTTGGTGCCGTGATTGCCATGCTCGTCCAATTCGGAAGTCGCATGATGTTCTGGGGTGGCGGTAGTAGAGACCGAGATGATGATGATAACGGTGGTGGCGCAAATGCCATCTTCATGGTCATCGGTTTAATCGCGATGATTCTTGGACCATTTATGTCGACCATCCTGCAGTTGGCCTTGTCACGAAATCGTGAGTATTTAGCAGATGCGTCAGCGGTGGAATTCACACGAAATCCATATGGACTCATCTCTGCGCTTCAAAAGATTTCAGAGGCTCCGCCAATGACGGAAGCCGACAAGAAGAGTGCGGCGTTATATATCTCAAATCCGTTTGGGGAAGAAGGAGATTCGCTCTTCTCAACGCACCCATCGACGGCCAATCGTATTAAACGATTAGAAAAAATGTAACCTGAAGACTGAGGCTTTCCTCAGTCTTTTTTGTTTTCTGAGAACTAGATTAGAATGTTGCTAAATTGTTACAAAAGAAAACGGTTCACACGTAAAAATGTAATCTAATATACATGTTTTAGTAGAAAGAAATCCTTTATAATGGAACATGATAAACTCTATGGAGGTGAGACTGTGGCTAAACAATTATATATCCATTACGATAGCGTATCGAACCATGTACTAACGAAGTCGATAGCGTTCCATTTGTCTGCCTTACCACAGTCTGAGATTCCGCAAAACCTACTTCTCTTAAACGGGAAGTCAAGCCTAGCTACTCACGATCCATATACTGGCTTCATGTGGGTGAAGGGGCGTAAAAATGTGTTAGCGTATCTCCAAGGGGTGGAAGAAGGCAAAGAGGCGCCATCGAACTGGGTGGACTTTGATTCGATTGATTTCGTACATCAATTAACGCCGCAAGAAATTGCAGACTTGCTGTATATTTCGCACGCGAAGACGCACTTGCATTCGCCGTTCTTCTATAAATTACAAAACAACTTTATTTACTTGTCACTTGAAAATGGCTACTCGAAAGTGTACTACCGTAAAATTGAGCAGTTCTTACCAATCTTATCGGCGCAAGTACAAATCGAGATGACAGATATCTTGAACGAGACACCGAAGTTCTTATTCTTTGGGGCAGACAAAGTGGCTTCAGCGATTTCTATCGAAGCGCTCAAAGAAATGATGCCATTGTATCGTGAAGGAATCAGTCTTGCTTTTGATAAAGTCACAAAGAAAGAAGACAGCTACGAAGTACCAATCTTCTTAACGGAGGACCGTTATCATTATTCCGATAAAGAAGTGACACAAAACGTCCGCATCGGACAACTCGCGTATAGCGAAACGTATCAAAACTGGAAAGTTTCAGCAAAACTTCCAACGAATGACGTCCTTTAAAGCACTTTTCACAACGATTGTGAGAGGTGCTTTTTTAATGCCTTGGCCGTAACTTGTAACCGTTGGGCCGTTTTGTTATACTGAAAAGTGCAAGGTTATTTTCAAAATAACGTTCGAAGAGCCTAAATGAGGCGGTTCGCAGCACGCGAATAGTTTGGAGGATTCATATGAAAATTGTAGTAATTTACGGCGGAAAGAGTGCAGAGCACGATATTTCAATTTTAACAGCCGGTTCAATTATTAAAGAAATTTATTTCGAGTATTACGATGTGCAACCAGTGTACATTACAAAAGAAGGAACTTGGTTAAAAGGAGAAGCGTTAAAAGCACCTGTAGCCTTTGACCAAGCACTTCGTTTAACAGAAGGAACTGTAGCGCATTTTGCAACAACAGAAGGCGAAACATCAACAGGCGTTCGCATCCAACCATGCGATATCGCAGGACCAGATACAGTAGTATTCCCAATCTTACACGGACCAAACGGAGAAGACGGAACGATTCAAGGATTGTTCGAAATCTTAGACTTACCATATGTTGGTTGTGGCGTATTAGCCAGCGCAAACGGAATGGACAAAATTGCCAGCAAGCATTTATTCCAGCAAGCAGGCATTCCACAAGTGCCATTCGTACCTTTTGTGAAAGCAGATTTCGAAAAATCACCAGAAGCCATCTTCACACGTGTGGAAGGAACATTACGCTATCCAGTCTTCGTGAAACCAGCGAATATGGGTTCTAGTGTTGGGATTTCTAAAGCGACAAACCGCGAAGAATTAACAGCAGCCATCGAAGAAGCATTGAAATATGACCGTCGTATCGTCGTAGAACAAGGAATCGACGCACGCGAAGTCGAAGTAGCGGTTCTTGGAAACGACGAAGTGAACACATCTGTGGTTGGGGAAGTCGTGAAACAAGCAGGCTTCTACGATTACAACGAGAAATACATTAACAACACAACAACACTTCAAATTCCAGCAGCGATTCCTGAAGAAGTCTCTGCTAAAATTCGTGAGTATGCCGTAACAGCATTCCGTGCCATTGACGGTAGTGGCTTAACACGTTGTGATTTCTTCTTAACAGAAACAAACGAAGTGTTTATTAACGAAGTGAATACAATGCCAGGGTTCACACAATTTAGTATGTATCCAAAACTTTGGGAAGCAATGGGCATTTCCTATAAAGATTTAGTCGAAGAACTCATTCAATTAGCGTTGAAACGCTATAACGATCGTCACGCGAGATAAGGGGTAGAAAGATGAGTATTGGAACAGTTGCTGAAATTACAAAAGCCGTCGAAGCGATTGATTATCAGTCAGCACATCGATTTGAAGTCATCGAATCTGTAGCTTTCGACACACGAAAATTAGGTCCAAATAGCCTTTTCGTGCCACTTCAAGGGCAAACAGATGGACATGATTATATTGAACAAGCCATTCAAGCCGGTGCGACAGCTGTGTTATGGGGCAAACAAGATGTAACGCCACCAGATGGAATCTGTGCCATTTGGGTGGACGACCCACTTCAAGCTTTTCAAAAATTAGCGAAATGGTACTTAGAAAAAGTATCACCACGCATCGTTGGAATTACAGGTAGTTCTGGGAAAACAACGACAAAAGATATGACAGCAGCTGCTCTTGGCGCACGCTACCGTGTCTATAAAACACAAGGAAACTTCAATAACGATATCGGCTTACCACAAACGATTTTAGATATGCCGGAATCAACTGAAGCACTCGTCTTAGAGATGGGAATGAGCGAATTCCATGAAATCGAATTCTTATCAAAATTAGCACGCCCAGAAGTTGTTGCGATTACGCTCATCGGTGAATCGCATATGGAACAATTGGGAAGCAAGGAAGGCATTGCAAAAGCCAAACTTGAAATCCTTTCTGGACTACAAGAAAATGGAACCTTTATTTATCCAGCGCATGAAGAGTTAATTACAGCAGGGATTGCACAAGCTGAAAAACCAGCAACCTTCAAAATCGTTACAGTCGGTGAAGGAAGCAAGGAACTTTCAGCACGTAACATCGAACTTTATTCAGACCACACCGCGTTTGAATTAGTGACGCCATCAGAAACCGTGGCGGTAACATTACCAGTCCTTGGCGCGTACAATGTTTCAAATGCACTACTTGCGATTGAAATTGCACGCACATTAGATGTTCCACTTTCAGATATCGTATCAGCCTTAGCAAACTTCGAATTGACGAAGAACCGTACGCAATGGGTGAAAGGCCAAAACGGAGTAGCCATCCTAAATGATGCTTACAACGCCAGCCCAATCGCGATGAAATCGGTCATTAAATCATTTGTTTCAGTCGAAGCAGCAGGCCGTCGCGTCCTCGTTCTTGGGGATATCCGCGAACTCGGAGAACATTCGAAAGAATTGCACGCCAGCATCTCAGAAGTCATTTCTCCAAGCGAAGTCGCACTTGTGTACTTGTATGGCGAAGAAATGGAAGCACTCTATGATGCGTTGAAAGGCCAGTTCGATTCAACTGCTCTTCACCATTACATGGATAAAGAAGCCTTGATTGCTGACTTGAAGGCTGAACTCAAAGAAGGCGACCAAGTTCTTATTAAATCAAGCAACGGCACAGGCTTACTAGCAGTTGTCGATGCCCTAAAAGCAGAATAACAAATATAAAGTAAAGCGAGAGACGCACCAACGTCCCTCGCTTTTTTGTCCCCTCCCTGAGAACTATCTATTATAAAGTGTCCCCATTTCTCAACCGCACCACGAGAAGCACTCCCACCCGCCTCCTCCCGATTTTTATTTTGAAACTGCTATTCCAAGTTAATTGGCGCTGATTCCGAAGAATCTAGCGGATTTTATAATGGCAGTAATGGGGGATAGCATTCAAAGTGAATTACGTACTCTTGAAAATTTATTTTCTAGAGTACGTTTGAATCTTGAAAGAGCTTGAGACCGTGGCTCAAGCCGGTGCCCCATTACAGCCATTATAAAAAATCCGCAAGGATTTGAAGGAATCAGCACTCAATCAAAAACTTGTTATAAAAGCATTTTTAAAGAATAAAAAGCAGGAGTCGGCGGTCTGTATTCTTTGCATTCTCGCTGGATGCGTGCTATACTATTCGCTGAGTTGAGAAATGTACACACATTTATAATAGATAGTTTGAAATTTAAACGATTGTAGAAGTCTGGTGCTCTTACGAAAAGCTCCAGGCTTTTGTTATGAAGGGAAATCCCTCGTGTGCTTCTCACCGAAGTATCCAAGGAGGAAAATATGAAATTTAATGAATTAGGATTGGATTCTGCCTTACTAGAATCTATCGAAAAAATGGGGTTTGAGGAAGCAACTCCAATTCAAGCACAAACCATTCCAAAGGCCTTAGCAGGTTTAGATGTGATTGGACAAGCGCAAACAGGGACTGGTAAAACAGCCGCATTTGGTTTGCCAATGCTTCAAAAAATCGACCCAAGTAAAAAAGGCGTACAAGGACTTGTTATCGCACCAACTCGTGAACTTGCGATTCAAACACAAGAAGAATTGTTCCGTCTCGGACGCGACAAAAAAATTCGTGTACAAGCTGTTTACGGTGGCGCGGACATTAACCGTCAAATTCGCCAATTAAAAGAAAATCCACAAATCGTTGTGGGAACTCCAGGTCGTCTTTTAGACCACATTTCACGCCGTACATTAAAGCTTGCGACAGTGGAAACACTTGTCTTAGACGAAGCGGATGAAATGTTAAACATGGGATTCTTGGAAGATATCGAATCGATTATCAAACAAGTTCCAGAAAACCGCCAAACACTTTTATTCTCTGCGACAATGCCAGATGATATTAAACGTATCGGTGTTCAATTTATGAAAGATCCAGAGCATGTTCGTATCAAATCAAATGAGATGACTGCGACATTAATCGATCAATATTTCGTAAAATGTAAAGACTACGAGAAATTCGACATTATGACACGTTTATTAGACGTTCAAACGCCTGAATTAACCATCGTATTCGGACGTACAAAACGTCGTGTAGACGAATTAGCACGCGGACTTGAAATGCGTGGCTACCGTGCAGAAGGAATCCACGGGGACTTAAGCCAACAAAAACGTATGAGCGTTCTTCGTGACTTCAAGAACAACCATTTAGACATCTTAGTCGCTACAGACGTGGCAGCTCGTGGACTAGATATCTCAGGCGTCACACACGTCTATAACTACGATATCCCACAAGACCCAGAAAGCTATGTACACCGTATCGGACGTACAGGCCGTGCTGGTCAAGAAGGAATGTCAGTTACATTCGTGACACCAAACGAAATGGATTACTTACGAGTGATTGAAGAATTAACGCGTAAACGTATGACAAGCCTTCGTCCACCAACGCAAACAGAAGCCTTGGAAGGACAAACAAAAACAGCCATCGAGTCTATTGACGAAATGATGAAAACTGTGGAACCAAGACGTTTCAAAGAAGCGGTATCTTACTTATTAGACGAGTACGAACCAGAAGAATTGGCAGCTCTATTACTCAAGAGCATGATTAAAGACCCAACTGAAATTCCAGTTAAAATCACGCCAGAACGTCCATTGCCAAGCCGCAAACGTGGCAACAGCCGTGGAAACTACAACCGTAGCGACCGTAAAGACAACCGCGGACGTAACGGAAAAGGAAGCTTCAAGCGTAAAGAAGACCGTCGTGGCCGTGGCTTAGAAGATGAATATACACGCGGATATAAAGGGAAAGATTCTCGCCGCCGTAACAACAAAAAGAAATCTGATAAAGGATTTACCATCCGTCAGAAATAATGACTGAGAGCAGACTAGTAAAACGCTAGTCTGCTTTTTTAGAATCTCATATTGACAGTGTCTGCTATAAACGGTAATATAAGGAAAAACATGTGAGGTAGAAGTAAATGGGTGCTCGATTGAAAAAACCGCTTTGGTTTCTATTCTTTTTTGTAGCGTATATTGTCATACGCGGGGGAATTGAATTTGTGTTCAAAATGAATTTGTGGAATCTAGGTCGTCAAGCGGATATGTGGGAGTTAATTGTGACGATTATTTGCGTTGGCATTTTGGTATTTTGTATGTACAAAGTACATACAAAATTATTTAAGCCAACAGTAAAAAGAAAGTTTCAACTGATGGATTTAATTTTTGTGTTTGTAACGTATATTACTCTCAGATTTGCAATCTATTTGATTAGTTTGTGGAGTTCAATGGCATATGGGACAGGTCGATTAAAACTAGTTGATTTTTTCTTTAGGGCTGATCTAACACTAACAACAGACAAATTTATTTTTGCTTTAGATGCACTTGGATTAGTGTTTATTGCACCTATTGTAGAAGAATTTCTTTTTAGAGGATTTCTGAATAATTTGCTTCGAGGAAAAGTAAATACTTTTATTAGAATGTCCATCGTTTCAATTCTATTTGCAGCTATTCATTTTCCGACTTATATCCATAATTGGATACAGTTTATAGCTTATCTTATTCTCTCTATTGTTCTTTTTCTTGTGTATGAACGAAGAAGAAGTTTGTTTGACGCAATTTTATTACACAGCCTTTCTAATGGACTTCTTGTAATCTTGTTCATCGAAATACCGAGACGTTTCTTTTAGAAAATTAGTCAGTGACTTCTTATTAGGAGTCACTTTTTTTGTGGAAATTTTTTTGATTTTAGGTTCATTTTAGTTTTAATGAGTATTCTCTTATTAAGGAAGACGCCAAAAGAAAGAAGCGATTTTCTTTCAATAGAACAGTGTTTTGATACAATAAGGGAAAGAGGGATACAATCATGACTGTTTTAACAAAAATCAGACCAAAAGAACCATTAAAAACTTTAAAGTGGTTTGACATCCTCATCGTGACAATTATTATGTTCGGGGAGTTTATCATTCGTTCCACGCAACAATTTCTACAGAGTTTACAACCAGTAACGGAAGTGGCCCCACAGTATACGGAGACGATAACGTCCTATAGCGACGGGGCAGCGTATTCTAGTAACTTTACCTTACAGGTGATTTTACTAGCGATTGCACTCTTGTATTTAGTCATCCGTCATTACGACTTCAAGCAGTTGAAGATTCGTTTTCACTGGTCCGTACTCATCTGGGTACCGTTATTATTCACGATGGTCGGACTGTTCGGCGACGTTGTAACAACGCTGAGCGGCGAATATAACTACTTCGACCCTGCGCTCGTTCCGTTCATGAACCCACAGGAAATCATCAATAAGTTCTTAGCGTTATCTCCAATGGCTATCGCTTATGGGCTGTTAAATGGATTTTACGAAGAGTTCTTCTTCCTTGGATTAATGACATCGGTGAAGGAAGAACATCAGTGGAAGGCTTTAGCATTCTCAACACTGGTTCGTTTCTCATTCCATACGTATCAAGGAATGTTGTGGGCAATTGTTATCGGAGTCGTGTACGGACTGTTCTACTACTTCATGTACAAGAAAGTGGTGAAAAACCTATTACCATTCTTCCTTATGCATGCATTGGCAGACATGTTTGGTTCAACCTTCATCTACTTGCTAATTGCATGGGCATACTAAACTGTACCAAAGCGCATCCTGAAAGGGTGCGTTTTTCTTATTGAAAGGCTGCAATTACCATATATGGTAATTGCGTGTTGGAGTGGAGTAAAAACAGTGTAAAATCAAGCTTCTTTCTTATGTGTGAAGGGGAGGGTTATGGTATGATAGCGCTAGTGATATCAGTAAAAGCGAGGAGACTTTCAGATGTATTATGTAAAAAATCAACGTAATGGACAAGAAATCTACGATGCAACGACAAATTTAGCCATCGAATATTTCTTATTAAACGAAAAGAAACTCGATGAACCAATTTTGTTATTTTATGTTAACGAAAATGCGATTATCATCGGAAAAAACCAAAATACCATCGAAGAAATCAATCAAGATGGTGTAGACAAGCTTGGCGTACAAGTGGTTCGTCGTTTCTCAGGCGGTGGAGCCGTGTATCACGATATGGGAAATATCTGCTTCTGCTTCATTACAGAAGATGATGGCGATAGCTTCCGTGATTTCGGAAAATTCACAGAACCCGTCATTGAAGCCCTCCATAAAATGGGAGCAACAGGGGCAGAGTTACAAGGCCGTAACGACCTTCTCATCGACGGCAAGAAATTCTCTGGAAATGCGATGTACTCAAACAATGGCCGTTTAACAGCGCACGGAACATTAATGCTGGATCTAGATGTGAGCATTTTGCCACAAATTTTACGTCCAAAACAAGAGAAAATCGCGTCAAAAGGAATCAAGTCCGTTCGTTCACGCGTGACAAATATTAAACCGTACTTAGCGCCTGAATATCAAGACTTAGACATCTTACAATTCCGCGAAGTGCTCTTGAAAAACATCTTCAATGTGGAAGATACATCTACGATTAAAGAGTATGTTCTAACAGATGAAGACTGGGTGCGTGTAGAAGAATTACGCAGCAAGTACTTCAACAACCCAGATTGGAACTACGGAAAAAATCCAAAATTCGAATTCAAACAATCAAAACGTACACCGGCCGGACAAATCGAGTTCAGCTTGAACGTTGAAAAGAATGCCATCAAAGACATTAAGATTAACGGGGACTTCTTCGGTCTTGGTGAAATCAGCGATGTAGAAAAAGCGCTTGTGGGCGTAGGATACAACCGCGAAGACTTAACAAAAGCCTTCGAAGCCATCGACATCCGCCGTTACTTCGGTAATGTGACAGTGGACATCCTAGTTAACCTATTACTAGGGGTAGAAGAATAAAATAGAATACTCGGCTACAGTGGCCGAAGAAGTGGAACCTAGCAGTAATGCTGGGTTCTTTTTTTGCTTGCGCGTATAGTAAAAACGGCGGTGGAGCAGTATAATATAGATGAGTTCAGGAATCCGTTTTTAGGGAGAGGGGTTGTTGGAAATGAGTCAAAAAGTTAGAGAAATTGTTACTATAGTATTTGGGTTCATCAGTGGAGTGAATGCCATCTATCAGCTACTATTTCGTCAAGATATCGCGCTGTTTATTGTGAATGCGATAGTTGTTGGTGCTGCCTTTTATTCTTGGGTGAATCGGGATAATCCAGAAAAGCTCAAGAAGATGAATCGCGGAGGGGCTGCTATTTTGATTTTAATAGTCGCTTCAATCGCTTTTGCCTTAATCATGAATCATTTTGGGTTTGAGCAATGGGAGTCGTGGCAAAAATTCGTCGTTAGATTCACGTTTTTCTTTGGCTTAGTGACGGTAGTGAATCGATATATTAAAAAATAATAGTTTAACGGAGGCGTCATATGGCACTTTTACACGTTTCATTTTTTTCAAAAACATTAATGAGAACCATCCCGCTGTCAGTCTACTTGCCTAGCGATGCGGTGGATTTTGATAATCAGTATCTCTCGGAAGGCCCGTACAAAGCGTTGGTGTTACTGCACGGAGTATTGGGCAGTGATCAGGACTGGGTCAATCAAACGCGCATTCTTCGATACGCTAAAGAGAAGAACCTTGCCCTCATCATGCCTTCTGGGGAAAATCATTTCTACGTAGACCAACCATGGAACTATACGAACTATGGAGAATTTATCGGGGTGGAGCTTCCAGAAATCTCACGCCGAATGTTTCCAATTTCCAGAAAACGGGAAGACTTGGGCATTGCCGGGCTTTCGATGGGTGGATATGGGGCGCTTCGAAATGGCATCAAATATCCAGACACCTTTAGCGTCATTGGGGCGTTCTCTGGAGCGATTAAAAAACAGGCACTTCCACCAGAAGAGATTCCAGAAGCACCGTTCTTTTTAAGAAAAAGCTTTTTGGAGGCGGTCTTTAAAGATGAGGAGACCTTTGTGGCGGAAGGCAATCAGTTGTATCATGCCGTCCAAACAATGGAGCATAAGGATGAGCTCTCGATTTTTATGGCATGTGGCACGGAAGATTGGCTGTTGGAAGACAACCGTAGCTACAGCAGCTTTTTGAAAGAACAAGGAGTGTCACTAACGTATCAAGAACACGCTGGTGGGCACGAATGGGATTTCTGGGACTGGGCGATGAAGCAGTTCTTAGACTGGTGGATTCCAGAAGATGCAGATCAAGGCGTGTCTAGCGGGAACGTGAAATCGTAAGACGAGCGCGATATTGTTGCAAGCACATCGCCATAATGGTAGAATATTTTGTATATTAGAGCGATGAACAAGAGGAGTAAAATGACTTTGTTTACGAGAGAGGGAAGACTTGGTGTAACTTCCTAACAAATTCATTTGAAGGTAGCTTGTGAGCTTACTCTACGAAATGCAGTAATAGAGTACGGAGACGACACTTCGTTACCAACATCGAGGCGTAATGAATGATTACGCGAATATTAGGTGGTACCACGAAATCAATCGTCCTATGGAGAGTGTCTTCATAGGATTTTTTTATTGGACACAAACAAGATACAAGGAGGAAAATCAATGGCAAAAGAAATGTCATCTAAGTTTCAACCACAAGAAGTTGAAGCTGGTAAATATCAATGGTGGGTTGATTCAGGCGTCTTCCATCCAAACGAAGATCCAAACGCTGAACCTTATTCAATCGTTATCCCGCCACCAAACGTAACAGGGAAATTACACTTAGGACATGCTTGGGACGTAACGTTACAAGATATGATTATCCGTCAAAAACGTATGCAAGGGTTCGACACTTTATGGTTACCAGGGATGGACCATGCGGGTATCGCAACTCAAGCAAAAGTAGAAGAAAAATTACGCGGAGAAGGCTTATCTCGTTATGACCTTGGCCGTGAGAAGTTCCTTGAACAAACATGGGAATGGAAGGAAGAATATGCCAGCCATATCCGTGAACAATGGGCAAAAATGGGGATTTCTGTAGACTACCGCAGAGAACGTTTCACATTAGATAAAGGGTTATCTGACGCCGTGAAGAAAGTCTTCGTAACTTTATACGAAAAAGGCTTAATCTACCGTGGTGAATACATCATCAACTGGGACCCTAAAGCAAAGACTTCATTATCTGATATCGAAGTAATTCATAAAGACGTAGAAGGTGCGTTCTATCATATGAACTACCCTCTAGCAGACGGAAGTGGATTCCTAGAAATCGCAACGACTCGTCCAGAAACACTTCTTGGAGATACAGCAGTTGCGGTTCACCCAGACGATGAACGTTACCAAGCGCTTATCGGTAAAACAGTTATCTTGCCGTTAGTGAACCGCGAGATTCCAATCATCGCTGACGAATACGTGGAGCAAGATTTCGGAACAGGGGTTGTAAAAATCACTCCGGCGCATGACCCGAACGACTTTGAAGTAGGGAACCGTCACAACTTACCACGTATTAACGTGATGAACGATGATGCGACGATGAACGAGTTAGCCGGTAAATACGAAGGCATGGACCGTTTTGCGGCGCGTAAAGCTATCGTGAAAGATTTAGAAGAAGCTGGCCTTCTTGTAAAAATCGAAAAACATTTACACAGCGTTGGTCACTCAGAACGTACAGATGTCGTTGTTGAACCACGTCTTTCAAAACAATGGTTCGTGAAAATGGGACCTTTGGCAGAGCAAGCCATCAATGCGCAACGTGCAGAAGGAGACAATACAGTAAACTTCTACCCACCACGTTTCAATGATGCGTACTTACGTTGGATGGAAAACATTCACGACTGGGTAATTTCACGTCAATTATGGTGGGGACATCAAATTCCAGCTTGGTATCATAAAGAAACAGGCGAAGTCTATGTAGGCATGGAAGCGCCAAGCGATATCGAAAACTGGACACAAGATCCAGACGTATTAGATACTTGGTTCTCTTCTGCGTTATGGCCATTTTCAACAATGGGTTGGCCGGACGAAAATGCAGCCGACTACAAACGTTACTATCCAACAAACACACTTGTAACAGGATACGACATCCTTACTTTCTGGGTAAGCCGTATGATGTTCCAAGGGTTAGAATTTACAGGCAAACGTCCATTCAAGAACGTTTTAATTCACGGATTGATTCGTGATAGCCAAGGACGTAAGATGAGTAAGTCTCTTGGAAACGGGGTTGACCCAATGGAAGTTATCGAGCAATATGGTGCCGATGCGCTTCGTTGGTTCTTAGCAAACGGTTCTGCTCCAGGGCAAGACGTTCGTTACTCAACAGACAAGATGGATGCTGCATGGAACTTCATCAACAAGATTTGGAACGCAAGCCGTTACGCATTAATGAACGTGGGCGAGTTAACTGTGGACCAAGTGGATATTACTGGTGAGAAAACTCTTGCGGATAAATGGATTTTAACACGCTTAAATCAAACGATTGGCAAAGTGACAGAACTCTTCGAGAAATTCGAATTCGGTGAAGCAGGACGTCTCCTATATCGCTTCATCTGGGATGATTTCTGTGACTGGTATATCGAAATGTCGAAAGAAACATTAGCAGGGGACGACGAAGCTGCGAAATTAACAACACGTAGCATTCTAGTATATGTATTAGACAACACATTACGTCTATTACACCCAATCATGCCTTTCGTGACAGAAGAAATCTGGCAATCTGTTCCTCACGTTGGGGAATCACTAGTGGTAGCAACTTACCCAACGGTTCACCCAGAACAAATGGACGAACAAGCAGCCGAAGAAATGGAATTCTTAATGGACTTCATCCGTTCAGTACGTACGGTTCGTAACGAAATGAACACGCCATTATCAAAACCAATTAACATCATTGCGAAAGTGAGCGACGCAGCGCACTACGCGATCTTGAAAGAAAACGAATCTTACATTGCACGCTTCTCAAATCCAGAAGAATTCGTGTATGGTGAAGACGTTGAAGCACCATCTGATGCGGTAACTTCTGTTATCACAGGTGCTGAAATTTACTTACCATTAGCAGGGTTAATCAACATTGAAGACGAAATCGCTCGTCTTGAAAAAGAAGCAGAGAAATTGCAACAAGAAGTGGATCGTGTTGAGAAGAAACTATCGAACGAGAAATTTGTGGCAAAAGCTCCTGCAGCGGTTGTTGAAGCTGAACGTGCAAAAGGTACGGACTATCAAGCGCAACGTGAAGCAGTGTTAGAACGTATCGCAACATTGAAAAAAATCTAATCCGTTGTAACGGTGGGGAGAGCGTATGAAGTGTCATGCGCTCTCTTTTGTATGTTACGGTGGGCATTTTTCTGTTATGATAAATGAGGAAAATAGGAGGTGAGTGAATGATTCAAGAGTGGTTAAAAAAGAGCGAGAGTATTCCGCGTAAACATGGATTGTACCGCATGGAGGCTATCCTAGAGGCGCTTGGAAATCCAGAACGTGGGTTGAAGAGTATTCATATTGCGGGAACGAATGGAAAAGGGTCAACTGCTGCGATGGTGACGGCCTTTGCAAAAGCGCATGGATTGCGAGTAGGGACATTCACTTCACCGCATATGGATAGTATTAGAGAACGAATCCAACTAGACGGAGTGCCTCTAGGGGAGGAGCCGTTCTGGCAAGTGGCATCGGTTGTAAGAGAGGTGGAGCACCGCTTATTCGAGGAGTGGGGAGCCTTTAACTATTTCGAGATTTTAACGGCGATGATGTTTGTCGTGTTTCAACAGGAAGCTGTCGACCTTGCGATTATTGAAGTCGGGATTGGAGGTCTTCTCGATAATACGAATGTCGGCCATCCACTCGTCAGTGTCATTACGACGATTGGGTTGGACCATCAAGACTTACTCGGAACTACGTTGGAAGAAATTACGGCGCAAAAAGCAGGGATTATTAAGGCTGGGCAGCAAGTGGTTGTCGGGCCAGTTACGCGTGAATGTATGGATGTGATTCGTGAGATTGCTAGTAAACAAGGCGCAACAGTGCAGGCGTTTGGGGAGGATTTCTCACTAGTAGAAGATTCGTATCAAGATAACGAGTTAACGATTCCGCTGGAACAGTTAGCCCTTAAAGGAGCCTTCCAAAAGGAGAATGCGACTGTTGCGATTCGAGCATTTCTCGCGTGGATGGAAGCTACTGGAAGAAGTGCGCAGGCCGAGTTCATTGAGTCAGCCCTCCTTGTCGTTTCCTGGCCAGGGCGCATGGAAGTGTTGCAAGAAACCCCGCTGGTGATTATCGACGGTGCTCATAATTTACCAGCCATCGAGCGACTCGTTCAAAACATGACGGCTCGTGTTGGCAAGAAACAGACGCTGTTATTTAGCGCGCTCACTCGAAAAGATAGTCAACAGATGCTTCTAAGATTGCAGGAAGATCTTCCTGATGTGAACATCATCTTAACGAGTTTCCATCCTTCTAGAGGTCTATCGATTGCTAGAAGTGATGTCGAGGCGTACTTGGATTGTCGCAAGTTTTCCTATGAAGAAAGCTTTGAAGAAGTCATCGACCGTTTCTCTAGTTCAACAGACGACGAGAGCGAATTATGGGTGACGGGATCATTGTATTTCATCGCAGAAGTTCGACATTGGTGGAAGAACCGTAAGCCCAAAGAAGAATAGACATCGTAACTCTTTGTAGAGAAAACAAAGAGGAAGTGTCACAATGATTGAATCAAAATTATTAGAAGTGCCTTTAAGCGCCATGCCACGAGAACGCCTCGAACGGTATGGCGCTAAAGTGCTTGAAACGCATGAATTACTTGCGATATTACTGAGAACAGGTTCTAAGGATTTAAACGTCCTGCAACTGGCGGTTGTTGTCTTAAACACCTTCGAGGACTTGCATTCGCTGAAGATGGCGAGCCTGGACGAACTCATGCACATTAATGGCATCGGCAGAACCAAGGCAATTGAACTCAAGGCAGCCATGGAACTTGGCGTGCGCTTAAGCAATGCCGCACAAATGAAACTTGGGAAGATTACGTCCTCCAAGATGGCCGGCCAGTGGATTGTGCAGGAGTTGAAGGATGCCTATCAGGAACATCTTGTCGCCTTGTATTTGAACACGAAAAACGAGATTATCAAGAAGAAAATGATCTTCATCGGTGGGTTGAACAGTGCAGTGGCGCATCCACGCGAAATCTTCCGAGAGGCAGTACGATTTTCTGCAGCTCGCGTCATTATTGGGCATAATCACCCAAGCGGAAACCCAGAACCCTCGCAAGCGGATATCGATTTTACACGGCGCTTGATGGAGTGCGGGGAACTCATGGGCATCGAGCTTCTGGATCATTTTGTCGTTGGAGGAGAGGAGTATATTTCTTTAAAAGAATTCGGGGCTTTTTAAAAACGGTTCAAAAGAATGTGAAAAGTTGAATTTTGAAAAAGATGAAAGCAGATTGTTTTCGATTTTCACGAAAAATATTATTGAAAATTAACGAAACGATTCGGAAAAAACGCACAAAACGGCATTTGTTCCACATAATTCTCAGTGAAATCGGAAATACTCTTGTAAATTTGTCTGTGAGATGTTATACTTAGGTTGTGTTTTTGTTATGTAAAGAAATTGTGTAAGATATTACTCCTTTCGAACCATTAGCAAGAATATCAATAACAAGTGCTATGGCACAAGGAGGAAATGTTCATGGAACAAGGTACAGTAAAATGGTTTAACTCAGAAAAAGGTTTTGGGTTTATCGAACGTGAAGGTGGAAACGATGTATTCGTACACTTCTCAGCAATCCAATCAGAAGGATTCAAAACATTAGAAGAAGGACAAGCAGTTCAATTCGATGTTGAAGAAGGCGCTCGTGGACCACAAGCAGCTAACGTAGTTAAACTATAATTTAACTTAAACTTTGATACCACCGGTTTTCCGGTGGTTTTTTTGTGCGCAAAAATAAAAACGTGAAGCCTAAAATGAACAAATTTGGCCATGTGAAGTGCACCCCAAAAGTTAGACAGAAAATCTAACTTTTGGGGTGCTTTTT
>ERZ781273.156-NODE-156-length-48544-cov-5.102106_pt1 | contig 48544 bp, 41 predicted proteins | sample MGYA00375851_ERZ781273 | MGnify/ENA primary metagenome ERZ781273 (study PRJEB29790, sample SAMN03653692) | human gut metagenome | host: Homo sapiens | place: USA: Dallas, Texas | collected 2013-07-09 | study: EMG produced TPA metagenomics assembly of the Gut... | reverse complement strand
GCATCCACTGAATCCATATCCAGCTCTGTCATAGCTGCAATCTGATCAATCATCGGCAGAAGCGTCTGGGAATGCGTCTTTTTAAAATTTACCGTATACTCTGCCACTGTTACGCCATCCTCTGTCACCGCTACCGATGCTACCAGAGAAGAGCTTTCTATTGCCAGTATTTTCATTTTTCCAGTCCCTCCACTGTAATTTTCCTGTAATCAAAGCCCTGGCTTAAATCCTTCTCAATCCGAATTCGTATCACATGCTCCGGCAGAATTTCCGGAATCAGCTGTGACCACTCAATCAGACAGACTCCCTCTCCGTAGAAGCAATCCTCATAGCCAATCTCGTCCATTTCGCTGACATCACCAATCCGGTACACATCAAAATGATACAAGGGCATCCGTCCCTCTTCATACTGCTGCACAATCGTAAACGTAGGGCTGTTTACCGGCTCCTGAATTCCAAGCCCTTCTGCAAACCCCTGGGTAAAAACGGTTTTCCCCGTTCCCAGATCCCCATCCAGACAATAAACCTGGCCGGGACATGCCTGCCTTCCCAGGCTAAGTCCCAGATCGCGGGTTTCCTCCGGGCTGTTGGTTATGATTTCCATTCTTTCTTTTTCCTCCAATTACTCAATCACTGCCCCAAGCTGCTTTCCAGACCGCCTGTCAGCCTGAAAAACACTTTTTAAGGCACTGCTGCCTAAAAACCTGTCATCAAATTTACTCGTTCAGCCATACATTTGTCCGAATCTTCACATGGCGGAACGGTCACATCAGATTCTCCTGCGCTGCCCTTTGGGCAAATGTTTACGAGCCATGTCATAAAAGGCCTCTGCCTGTTCTCCTAACACACGATTGGGCAGCAAATACGCATGAACCCGATCCATATAAAGAACAGTCAGTCCCCAGGCTTTATCCATCCGTCCCATCTGTTCCCAGGAAAATCCTGCCTCCTGTCCATTCTGGCTTACCCAGAGACCTTCTTCGCCAAAGGAAAGAACCATGGGATTCTTTACCGCCGGACTCTTCGCCTGTTTCCTGGCTTTGTTATAAAGCAGCAAAGGCTGCCACACAGTAAACAGAAGCACACATACAATCAGCAGAATCCGATACATCGTTGTCACACTGCTCCATTTTGTCACCAGCAAAAACAGGGCTGCTGCCGTAAACAGAATATTAAAAATCCCCAGCATCCCCCCATTTGCATGGTAAAGAGAAAACATCCACAGTTCCTTGGCGGAAAGCTGTACAGTAAACTCCATGCGCTTTCCTCCCGGTTTCTTTTTCCCGGCTTCCTCTTTCTTTTCTGGAATTTCTGTTTTTTCTTCTTTATTTTTTTCTGCAGTTCCAGTTTCCATTATTTTCCTCTCTTTCTGTTACAGCTTCATAGTCAGAGCAATCCGTTTCTTTGCCATGTCCACACTGAGAACCTTTACTTCCACAATATCGCCCACACTGACCGCTTCCATAGGATGCTTAATATACCGGTCTGTCATCTGGGAAATATGAACCAGCCCGTCCTGGTGAACGCCAATATCCACAAATGCTCCAAAGTCAATGACATTGCGGACCGTTCCCTTCAAAATCATCCCCGGCGTCAGATCCTTCATCTCCAGCACATCGGTTCTGAGCACAGGCCTTGGCATTTCCTCTCTGGGATCTCTTGCTGGCTTTTCAAATTCTTTTACAATATCTCTCAAAGTCAGTTCCCCAATCTCCAGCTCCTCTGCCAGCTTTTTATAATCGGAAATCTTTCGTCCCAGATCCCGCAGTCCCCCTCCTGTAATATCCTCTGGACGGTATCCCAGTCTGACAAGAAGCGCCTGGGCTGCATGGTAGCTTTCCGGATGAACAGAGGTCGTATCCAGAGGATTCTTTCCTCCTGTAATTCTCATAAAACCGGCACACTGTTCAAATGCCTTGGGCCCCAGCTTGGCAACCTTCAGCAGCTGCTTTCTGTCTGTAAATGCACCGTTTTCCTCCCGGTAGGCCACAATATTTTTGGCAATGGTTTTCGTGATTCCTGCAATATATTCCAGAAGAGAAGCAGAAGCTGTATTCAGATCCACGCCGACCCGGTTTACACAGTCCTCCACTACGCCCTGAAGGGCCTCGCTTAAATTCTTCTGGTTCATATCGTGCTGATACTGCCCTACGCCAATGGACTTGGGATCAATTTTTACCAGCTCTGCCAGAGGATCCTGAAGACGTCTTGCAATCGAAGCCGCGCTTCTCTGTCCTACATCAAATTCCGGAAACTCCTCTGTAGCCAGCTTGCTGGCTGAGTAAACAGAGGCCCCTGCCTCATTGACAATCACATACTGCACATGCTCAGGAATCTCCTTCAGCAGCTCCACAATGATCCGCTCTGATTCTCTGGAAGCCGTTCCGTTTCCTACAGAAATCAGGGAAATATGGTATTTTTTGATCATCTGCTTTAAAGTCCGCTTCGATTCCTCCACCTTGTTCTGAGGAGCCGTTGGATAAATCACCGCCGTATCCAGCACCTTTCCCGTAGGATCCACCACAGCCAGCTTGCATCCTGTTCGAAATGCCGGATCCCAGCCAAGCACTACCTGTCCTGCAATCGGCGGCTGCATCAGAAGCTGCTGCAGATTCTTTCCAAAAACCTTAATTGCTCCCGCTTCTGCATTCTCTGTCAGCGCGCTGCGCACTTCCCGCTCAATAGCTGGTCCAATCAGGCGATCATAGCTGTCCCGAATGGTCTCCTGCAGAATCGGAACCGTAAAAGGATTGTTTCGGGTAATCACCTGCTTTTCCAGATACCGGATAATATCCTCCTCCGGCGCCTGGATTTTTACTGTCAGAACTTTCTCCTTTTCTCCCCGGTTTAAGGCCAGAATCCGGTGTCCTGCGCACCGTTTAATCAGCTCCTCGTACTGGTAATACATCTCATATACTGACTGGATCTCCCCATCCTTTGCAGACGAGGCAATCATTCCCCGATCCATGGTAATCTTCCGGATATAGCTGCGGTAATCTGCCTGATCGGAAATCCGCTCTGCGAGAATATCTCTGGCTCCTGCAACAGCCTCCGCCTCTGAGGCAACCTGCTTTTCCTCTGAAACGTATGCCCGTGCCAGCCCTTCTACAGGCTCCTTTATCTGCTGAAGCCAGATCAGATCTGCCAGAGGCTCTAACCCCTTCTCCTTTGCAATCATGGCTCTGGTACGCCGTTTCGGCCGGTAGGGACGGTACAAGTCCTCTACCGCCACCATAGTCATAGCCTCCAGAATCTGTTTTTCCAGCTCCGGGGTCAGCTTTTCCTGCTCCCTGATTGAGGAAATCACCTGCTCCTTTTTCTCTTCCAGATTCCGCAGATATTTCAGCCGTTCATCCAGATTCCGCAGCACCTCATCATTTAGAGATCCTGTAGCCTCTTTCCGGTAACGGGCAATAAAAGGAATGGTATTTCCCTCATCAATCAGGCTCACTGCCGCCTCCGCCTGTTTATATCCAATCTGCAGTTCCTCCTGCAGAACCTTAATAATGTCCATTCTGTCTCCATCCTTGTCTGTTTTTTTCTGTCGGCTCTCTGCAGCCGTCAGGACATGCTACCATTATAATTCATATTGGCCTTATCGGCAAGTTCCACCTTGTCCCTCACAGGATTTCATGGTATTATCTTCTTTAGTCCGCTGATTCTGTGGAGCGCTGCCATCTGGCAGACCAAAAGCACCGCTGTCAGACATTTTATATACACCGGAGGATGATTTATGAATCAACAGCAATCTCAGGAGCGGCCCATTTACGACCGGCTGCCCTTTTTCAGTATTCTCGCAGGTATTCTGGGATTTTTAGCCTGCTGCAATCCGCCCCTACAGCTAATCTGTGGTTCCACAGCCCTGATTTTAGCCTGGCTCTCCAAAAAGGAACAGCCCTTAAAACCTCAGGCCATTGTTGGCATTATTCTGGGCTGCATCTGTATCCTGTTCAGCTTTTTTATTTTCTTTCAGTATATGTGGGCAATGAATATTATGGAAGATCCGGCCAATGCTGGCATAATCAAAGAAATTTACAGACAAACTCAGGAAATGCTGGAAAGCATGGCACCTGCTGCCCAGTAATCCCAGGCAGTCCCCTTTAGAGAGGGACTGCCAGAAGATCGATTCCCCAGCATACAAGCAGCAGATTTTTCGCAATCCAGTTTATCAGAATAATCGCTGTTCCTAAGATCAAAAACAGAGACTCTCTCTTTTTCGAAGCGCGCCTTCTGCGCCCGGAACATACTTTCCCATAAATGGCATCAGCGGCCCACAGGGCCGCTGCAATTACACTATAAAGCACAAAGGGATGATAAATCAGACTGTTTTTCCAATCACCCTGCAGCAGATATTTCACTGCTCTCGTTCCTCCGCATCCGGGACAGTACAGTCCTGTCATCAGATGGAAGAGACACGGCATACGAAACAGGCTGACAAGCAGAGACTTTATGCTCATGATTTTCTCCTTTTACAACTCCGCACGGATCATCTGAAGGATGCCCTTCTTTCCAAAAGCCTGACAAGCGCTGTCAAACTCCACTGCCTTTTCTTTAAAAGCAGCCTCCGTCATTTTCTCTGTTACAAATGCAAACTCGTCCAGACCGTCCAGAACCGTAAGCTCTGCCTTTCCAAAGACCGCTTCTACTCTGCTCCGGTTTTCCTCACAGTTTCCGTCTACACGGACAAAATACCGATAACTGGAAGTATCCATGGGCGCAATGGTCTGACGCTCCTCGCTCCAGCCAATAGCAATATTCATATTCTTATGGCGGACTGCAGCAATGATATCAGCAACAACAGCGCTGGCTGTCGGCAGCTTTCCTGCGCCGCTTCCATAAAACATCGTCGTTCCTACCATATTGCCCTTTACCATGACTCCGTTAAACACATCGCTTACAGAATAAAGCACATGATCCCGTCCAATCATAACCGGAGCAACCCAGGCATGTACCTGCTCCCCGTCTATCCGGCTGGAACCAAACAGTTTCACGGAGGCCCCAAGCTTTTCTGCATACTGAAAATCTACATCTGTAATTCTTGTAATTCCTTCCGTGTAGATATCCTCATAATTGACCTCTTTGCCGGTTGCCATTGCTGTCAGAATCGCAATCTTGCGGCAGGTATCGTGTCCCTCAACATCAGCCTCCGGATTGCGTTCCGCATAGCCCATGTCCTGAGCTTCCTTTAAAGCAGCTTCAAAGGAAACTCCCGCCCGATCCATTCTGGTCAGAATATAATTGGTAGTTCCGTTTAAAATACCGGTTATCTCCTCAATGACCTCTCCCTTCAAACAGCGATAGAGAGGACGGATAATGGGAATTCCGCCGCCTACGCTGGCTTCAAACAGGAAATTTACCTGATGCTCTCTGGCAATCGCCAGAAGCTCCGTGCCATGAGCCGCTACCAGAGCCTTATTAGAAGTGACTACATGCTTTCCCGCCATCAGACAGGCCTTTACAAAGGGATATGCCGGATTCAATCCTCCCATAGCTTCTACCACCACGGAAACATCTGCATCCTGCTCAATCACAGAAAAATCATGAACAATCTTATCCTCCACAGGACTTCCTGGAAAATCTCTCAAATCCAGAACATATTTTAAAGCAACCTCCTCACCGGCTGCCTCCGTAATCTGGACGCTGTTTCTATCCAGAATCTCGGCTACACCGGAACCGATTGTGCCATATCCCATTACCGCTGCATGTATCATATCCATTCCCTCACTTTATATTTTATTTATAACTCCTCTTACTCCCTTGCCAGAATCTTCACATAGTGAATCCCCTGATGCTCCTCAATTTCCTCCACCATCCGCGACACATTTCCCGTGTTGGCTTTTACCTCCACAGAAAGAGTCAGGGTTGCCACTCCATTTACTGGAATACTCTGGTGGATCGTCAGGATATTGGCCTTGTATACCGCCACAACATGAAGCAGATCTGACAAAAGCCCCTGTTCGTCATCCATCTGTACTACAAATGTTACTGTTTTCCCCTTGGTATTATCATAAAATGGGAAAATATCATCCTTATACTTATAAAAAGAACTGCGGCTGATTCCCACACGCTCCGTTGCATCCTGTACCGTCAGAGCACGTTCTGATTCCAATAGCTTTTTGGCTTCCACAACCTTCAGAAGTACTTCTGGAACCGCTTTCTTTTTCACCACAAAATACTTACTTTTTTCCTCTGCCATCCCCGGTCCTTCGCTTCCTGTTTATACTGTAAAACCGTATTTGTTCGTACGGCAAAAACATTTGTATTCACTTCGAAGATATTATCACAAAAAATAACAGGATGCAAGCATTTTTTCTGTTTGCATCCTGTTTTCTTCTTTTTTCACGTTTTCTTGTGTTTTTCAGCCCCTGGAGTCTGCATTTACAACCAATCCTTACGGCCTTTAATCTTCAGCACTGGCCTTTCGATCCGGACATCCCAGACTCAGCCACCGTAAGTAGGCGCTGATAAAGGGATCCAGTCCTCCGTCCAGCACATTAGCCACATTTCCCGTTTCTTCACCGGTACGCAGATCCTTTACCATTGTATACGGCTGCAGCACATAGGAACGGATCTGGTTTCCCCATCCGATCTCCTTTACGTCGCCGCGAATATCAGAAAGCTTCTCTGCATTTTCCTGCTGCTTTAACATATACAGCTTTGCCTTCAGCATCTGCATTGCCTTATCCTTATTCTGGAACTGAGAACGCTCATTCTGGCACTGTACCACAATTCCTGTAGGAATATGAGTAATTCGGATTGCCGAAGAGGTCTTGTTAATATGCTGACCGCCGGCTCCGCTGGAACGATAGGTATCAATCCGCAAATCATCCTGATTGATCTCCACATCCAGATCCTCCTCAATATCCGGCATAACATCACAGGAAACAAAGGAGGTCTGCCGTTTGCCTGCCGCATTAAAGGGCGAAATCCGAACCAGACGATGTACGCCCCGCTCTGATTTCAGATATCCGAAGGCATTCTCCCCGTTAATCTGAATCGTAACAGACTTAATTCCTGCTTCATCTCCGTCCAGATAATCCAGAACCTCTGTTTTAAATCCCATTTTATCTGCCCACCTGCAGTACATCCGGTACAGCATGCTGCACCAGTCACAGGACTCTGTTCCTCCGGCTCCTGCATTCAGACGGAGAATCGCATTGTACTTGTCATATTCTCCGGACAGCAGCGTTTCCAGACGCAGCTTCTCCAGATTCTTCTCAAACTCCTGAAGCATTTCCTCAATTTCCGGAATCAGAGACGGATCATTTTCTTCATATCCCATCTCAATCATCACCTGAATATCCTCGTACTCCTGCTCCAGACCACGGTAAAGCTCAACGGTATCCTTCAGATGCTTCGCCTCCTGCACCAGCTTGGTAGACTTCTCTGCATCATCCCAGAACCCTGGCTCCTCCATGGATTTGTCTAATTCATCGATTCGTCTGACCTTGTTATCCAGGTCAAAGTGAATCCCTCACTTCCACTAATGGTTTTTCAAAGGTCGATAACGTATACTTGAACTGATCTAATTCTACCACTGTGTCACCTTCTTTCATATAATAATCGCCATTTTCAACTTCTTTGACTCAACTATCATATCATCTTATCAGGCTGCCGTCAATCCGGCGCTTAGTTCTATCGGTTTCCCCCAACCACTGAAAAGCCCCCTGAGGCAGCTCCTTCAAAAGGAACTGCCTCAGGGGGTTTTCACTCGCTTTCTATCATTTGCCTCAGACGGGTTAAATTGTAGCCGTTCAGCCTTGCATTAAATTCTCTTCCGTCCGCAACACTGCTTATACTTCTTACCGCTGCCGCAGGGACAGGGATCATTGGGGTAAACCTTCTGCACTTCGCGCTTCTTCGGAGCCCGAAGTGCAGTGTCATCACGATTCGTACCAGTTACTTTCGCAGCCGGCTCTCTCTCAACCTTCTGCTCCACGCGAATGTGGAACAGAATACGAACAGTCTCCTCCGTAATTGCCGCTGTCATAGCCTCAAACATCTCAAAGGCGCTCATCTTATACTCAACAACCGGATCTCTCTGGCCGTAAGCCTGAAGGCCGATACCCTGACGAAGCTGATCCATATCATCAATATGGCTCATCCACTTATTATCAATTACCTTCAAAAGAACTACACGCTCAATCTCACGGATCTGCTCTGCATCCGGGAATTCAGCTTCCTTAGCCTCATACAGCTTAATAGCCTCTTCCTTCAGCATATGCTTCAGTTCATTCTTCTTGGAGACCTCATGGTTTTCCTTTGTAATCGTCTGCAGCGGAATCACAGGAAGCAGCAGGCTGTTTAACTCGCTCAGATCCCACTCATCAGGATTCTGTTCGTCAGAAAGAGACAGATCAACTGCATTTTCCACAATATCCGTAATCATCTTCAGAATTACATCCCGCATATTGTCGCCGTCCAGAACCTTCCGGCGCTCTGCGTAGATAATCTCACGCTGTTCGTTGTTTACCTCATCATACCGCAGCAGGTTCTCACGAATTCCGTAGTTGTTGTTCTCAATCTTCATCTGTGCCTTCTCAATAGCATTGGAAAGCATCTTATGCTCAATCTGCTCGCCGTCCGGCACACCCAGAGCCTCAAACATCTTCATCAGACGCTCAGAGCCGAACAGACGCATCAGATCATCCTCCAGAGAGATGTAGAAACGGGATTCACCCGGATCTCCCTGACGTCCGGAACGTCCGCGCAGCTGATTGTCAATACGCCTGGACTCGTGACGCTCTGTACCAATGATCTTTAAGCCGCCCAGAGCTCTGGACTCCTCATCCAGCTTAATATCCGTACCACGGCCTGCCATATTGGTAGCGATAGTAACTGCTCCGTGAACACCTGCATCTGCTACAATCTCAGCCTCCAGCTCATGATACTTTGCATTCAGAACCTTATGAGGAATGCCCCGCTTCTTTAACATCTTGCTGAGCATCTCAGAGGTTTCAATCGTAATGGTACCAACCAGAACCGGCTGTCCCTTTTCATGGGCAGCAGCCACCTCATCTACAACTGCATTGAATTTCTCCCGTTTGGTCTTATAAACAGCATCCTCATGGTCAATACGGGCAATGGGTCTGTTGGTCGGAATAGCAATCGCATCCATAGCGTAGGTATTGCGGAACTCCTTCTCCTCAGTCAGAGCCGTACCAGTCATACCAGCCTTCTTGTGGAACTTGTTGAAGAAGTTCTGGAAGGTAATCGTAGCCAGAGTCTTGCTCTCCCGACGCACATTTACATGCTCCTTTGCCTCAATCGCCTGATGCAGTCCGTCAGAATAACGACGGCCCGGCATAATACGTCCGGTAAACTCATCAACAATCAGAATCTCATCGTCCTTTACTACATAGTCCTTATCACGGAACATCAGGTTGTTTGCCCGAAGAGCAAGAATAATATTGTGCTGAATCTCCAGATTCTCCGGATCTGCCAGGTTTTCAATATGGAAGAATTCCTCAACCTTGCGGACACCATCCTCTGTCAGGTTTACGACCTTATCCTTTTCATTTACAATAAAGTCTCCTGTTTCCTCAATGTCCTCCCCCATAATGGCGTTCATCTTGGTAAATTCACCGGAAGCCTCACCGCGCACCAGCTGATGAGCCAGCACATCGCAGACCTCGTACAGCTTGGTAGATTTGCCGCTCTGACCGGAAATAATCAGAGGCGTTCTCGCCTCGTCAATCAGTACAGAGTCCACCTCGTCGATAATGGCATATTCCAGATCGCGCAGAACCATCTGTTCCTTATAAATAGCCATGTTATCGCGCAGGTAGTCAAAGCCCAGCTCATTGTTGGTTACATAAGTAATATCACAGTTATATGCTGCTTTACGCTCCTCAGAGGTCATGGGGTTTAAAACCACACCTACTGTCAGACCCAGGAACTCATGGACACGTCCCATCCACTCAGCATCTCGCTTTGCCAGATAGTCGTTTACCGTAACAATATGAACGCCCTTTCCTGTCAGCGCATTCAGATAAGCCGGAGCAGTAGAAACCAGAGTCTTACCTTCACCAGTTCTCATCTCTGCAATACGGCCCTGATGCAGTACAATACCGCCGATCAGCTGTACCGGATAATGCTCCATATTCAAGGTTCTTCTTGCTGCCTCCCGGACAGTCGCAAATGCCTCCGGAAGAATATCGTCCAGAGTTTCCCCATTGGATAAACGCTCTTTAAAAATACGGGTATTGTCCCGCAGCTGTTCATCCGTCATCTCTATCATCTTTGGTCTCAGTGCTTCAATCTTTTCCACAATGGGATAAATCATTTTCAATTCACGCTCACTGTGAGTACCAAATAGCTTTTCTATGAAATTCATAGTCCGTTCTCCTGTTTTCAATCGTTTCTTTGTGTTCTTCCTTCTGTCCGTCCCTTTTACAGGCTCTTCTCTTTCAAGTCAATCTTTTATATTGTAACACCAACCCCTGATTTATTCAAGTTTTCCCTGTCTGTTCATAAAAAATTAACTTTCCATTTACAAATTTCCCCTTTTCTTTCTGCCGTATTCATTCCCTCTGAAAAAACAGATAACATAAAACAAAAATTATGGTAAACCTGTCAAATTGCACAAAAACTATGTTCGATTTTTAACTTATGCACATTATCCACATTGTCCACAACAAAACCTGTGGATATCTTTTTTTATCCACAAGCAACGTTTTTCAGCCAAAATCGACTTATACACCAACTTATCCACATTATCCACATTTTTTATCCACGATTCCCTTTTTTTCAAAAGGGGATTTTTTTCTTTTACATTTTGTATACTTCTCATAAACTTGTTTTTTACAGAAAAAAATACATCCAAAACTCTTGACTTTTTCTGGGTTTCACAGATAGAAATGCAATTTATCATGGACTTCCAAGCTATCCTTTTTTGAGCAAAATTACAAATAATTGTCGGAACATTTTGGTCATTCTGATTGAATTTTTCGAACATGTGTGGTATACTGAAAACATCCCAAAAGAAGGAGCTGATGAGAATGCGTTATACGATTACTGGAAGAAATGTGAATGTGACTCCGGGGCTTCGGGCCGCCATTGAAGAAAAAATTGGAAAGCTGGATCGTTATTTCAATCCGGATACCGAGGTAATTGTGACACTCAGTGTTCAGAAAGACAGACAGAAAATAGAGGTAACCATCCCAGTCAAAGGCAATATTATCCGCGCTGAAGAATCCAGCAGCGATATGTATGTATCCATCGATCTGGTGGAAGAGATTATCGAACGTCAGATGAAAAAATATAAAAACAAACTCATCGACAAGAAACAGTCAGCTCAGGCCTTCTCCGCTCTCTTCCTGAACGAAGAGGTTCCTGCTGATGAAGAGATCCAGATTGTCAAAGCAAAACGCTTTGCCATGAAGCCTATGGATCCGGAAGAAGCCTGTGTACAGATGGAGCTTCTGGGCCACAATTTTTACGTATTCCTGAATGCAGAGTCAGAACAGGTAAATGTCGTTTATAAGCGAAAGGGCAATACCTACGGACTGATTGAACCAGAGTTTTAATGCAATGATTCAGGGCCGGCTTTTAAGCCGGCCCTGTTTTTTGCCTCGTCTTATGTCTATATCATCTTTTTCAGCCACAAAAATCCTTTCTTTTCCGACAATACTGCCACTGCCCACGCAAAAGCAATCATGGGAATAAAGATAAACAAAGCAATATTCCGTTCTGTCAAAGGAACCGGATTGTAAGGCGCCGTCCAGGAGAACAGATAGAAGAAATAAAAGTGAGAAAAATAAATCCACTCACTCATGCTTCGCATTCTTGGAAACAGCTTCCATGAGGAACAGGAAAGCCCCATAGCCGCCTCTGTCAGAAAATAAGCGGCAGGAGCAGCTGTAAAGACCATATTGGTGTTGCTGCACCGGCTTACTTCCTTATACATCAGATACACAAAAACAAGCCCGAAAACGGCAGCCGCCGGAAATGGCATTCGGGTCTTTTTTTCTGCAAAATGCATTCCCAAAGCAAGATAAAAGCATCCGTAAAAAAGGCCGTTTCGCATGGTCATAAACCTGGGCGCATACCACATAACCCATTCCTGAAATTTCATGGGCATCTTCTGTGTAAAATACCAGTTGTCTCCCAGACATCCAATCATAAACAAAATTCCCGTTGCCACAAGAATCTGCCAGGTCTTCAGACCTGCCTTTTTCATGGCCCACACAATCAGCACTGCTGTAATCAGCGCCGGAAGATACCACAGCTGGGCAATGGTGCTAGAAAAGAAAAAGGACCAGATATAATGTCTGACAAAGTCCCTGATGCTTTCTGTTCCGTGATACCAATTATAAATATCAATCGGCCAGTACAGCACGCACCAGAGCAGATACAGCCTGAAAATGCGCAGGCAGTAGGTAAATACCGTTCCGGTTCCGCTGCCTGTCATCCTGCGGCTTCTTCCCCTGGTGCCTGCTGCCGCGCTTTCTGCCAGTCCGCTGTTTTCCTCTTCCCCACAGTCTGCTGCGCCCCTTCTGCGGCTTCTTCTCTGCTTCCCCGTTCTCTCGGACAGTTCCAATGTCCGGCTCCTTTGGGTCCCTGTCTGGCACTCCGGCACCTTACGAAACAAGAGAAATCCTGCGATAATAAAAAATACCGGCACGGCCAGATTTGACAGCCAGCTGCCTATAAGAAGGCGCCACCGGCTGTCTCCTGCATAAAAAACCTGAATCATATGGCGGGCTGCTACTAAAATCGCCAATGCAAATTTCAGAAGATCCAGCCCATAATACATCTTTCTTTTTTCCATATTCTGTGCTCCCACTAATCCAGGAAGGTAACAGCCTTACATGGCGTTCGATAATTGGCCGGTGCAATCAGAATTCCTGTTCTTTCATTGCTGGAGTGGATAACCTGTCCGCCTCCTATGTAAAGAGCTACGTGGTTAATATAGCTGCCGCTGCCGTAAAACAGCAGATCTCCCGGCTGAACAGCTGATATGGAGATCTCTTTTCCATTAGCCGCCTGATCTCTGGAGCTTCTTCCTATCTCAATTCCAAAATTCTTGAAAATACTCTGCGTAAATCCAGAGCAGTCAGCGCCATTTGTCAGACTGGTTCCTCCATAAACATATGGATTGCCCAAAAACTGCTTTGCATAGGCTACAATCGCTGTTCGTGTAGCAAAAGCCACTGCAGCAGAGCCTGGACCTCCGCCAGCGAGAACTACAGATGCACTCGGCTTTTCGCCCTGGGAATTTCCTGCGGGCTTTGAACTGCTCTGCGGCTGACTTCCTGGAGCCTGACTGCCAGAACTGCTGCTGGAGCTGCCTCCAGGCGCAGCGCCCTGAATCACTGCCGCCTGAGGCGGATTTGAGCCGGAATCTGTTCCCGTACTACTGCCTGGCTGACTGCTTCCTGGCTTCACATCAGCTGCCGGCTTGGAGTCCTGTCCAGCCTCCGTCTGGCCGGACCCCGTCTGACTGCCGGATACTCCCGGATTTGCCTCGATGATCAGCTGTCCCTCTCCCGGTCTGGCCGCAGCCTGGCCGGAAGTATTTGAAGAATCTGTGCTTTCCTGCTTTGCCTCTACCAGAATCACCTGCTGCAAAGCTGCAATCGCCGCGTCTGCCTCCTGCTTTCTTCTGGCTTCTTCTTCTTTCTTTGCCGTTTCCTCCTCAAGAGAAACAGCCTGATCAAATTCCACCTCTGCCTTACAGTAATCCTTAGATACATATCCTACCAGGTCTGAGTCAATCTCCACCTGAAAAAACTCTCCGGCATCTGCCTTTACCACATAGCGGGCGCCCTGAGACAACAGCGTCAAAGTATTACTGGTCAGGTTCGGCTCCTCCCGCAGGCGGAGACTTTCTGTATTAATGGTAACAAATTCCCGCCCAATAGACTGGGCCAGGGTCTCCGCCTCTGCCCCGGTAATAAAATACTGAGCTTTGATAAATCCATTCACAGTACCAGACTGAATCCGGTACCATTTACCGCCCTCTCCTTCCACAGTCTCCAAAATCGTAGCAGCACAGTTATTGTAAATCTTTCCTACAATATCACTGTCTGTATTCGCTTCCTTCCGGATATTCACATAATCTGTCACCTGGGAAACTGCAATATTCTCATAATCTGCCGGGGCTGCAACCAGCGTCACCGGATGGACAGACTTTGCCGCATCTGCATACACATGCATTGAAATCGTCCCTGCAAATGCCACACACATACAGCCTGCTGCCAGTGCTTTTACAATCGTTCTCATTGGTTGCCTGCCTCTCTAATGTTCTGTCAGATATCGTTCTGCACTGGTAACTGCATTTGCGCCGTCCGCTACTGCGGTTACAATCTGACGCAGCTGCTTCCTTCTCACATCTCCCGCTGCAAAAACACCGGGAACTCCTGTCTCGCAGGTTTCATCAGCTGCAATATATCCATGATCCAGGGTAAGCAGCTGGGAAAACGGCTGGCTGTTCGGAGTAATTCCAACTGCTACAAACACACCGTCCACCGAAAGCTCGGACTGCTCCTGTGTTTTTACATTCTTCACAGCAAGGGAATTCACTTTTCCATCTCCGCGAATCTCCTCTACTACAGTATCCCAGAGCACAGTCACATTGTCCAGAGCAAACAGCTTTTCCTGAAGAGATCTTGCCCCTCTCAGCTGATCTCTGCGGTGAATCAGATAAACCTGCTCGCACATCCGGGCCAGAAAAATCGCATCTTCAATCGCCACATCTCCGCCGCCTACAACAGCCGTTACCTTCTTCCGGAAAAATGCTCCGTCACAGGTGGCACAGTAGCTGACGCCCATACCGCCGAATTCCTCCTCACCGGGAACTCCCAGCTTGCTGTGCATGGCTCCGGAAGCAATAATTACCGTTTTTGCATAATAGGTATCCTTTTTTCCGATGATTCGCTTCATCACAGCAGAATTTCCAGTTTTCTCTGCCGCACTTTTGGACATCATGGAATCAGAAATTTCACGAAGCTCGGCTGCCTGCAGCTGTTCCTCTCCCTGCTGCTCCTCTGTCTTTACCAGCTCGATCCCCTCTACCTCATCCTCACAGAATACAGCCTCCAGCTGGTCTGCATGCTGACGCAGCTTCATTCCCAGATCAAAACCATTGATCCCGGGAAATCCCGGATAATTGTCTACCTCATAGGTACTCAAAACCTGTCCGCCGCTCATCATTTCTTTTTCAATAACCAGCGTATTTAACCTTGCTCTCTGGGCATAAATTGCCGCCGCCAGTCCTGCCGGTCCAGATCCGATAATAACCAAATCATACTGTTTTTCCATATGTCCGTCTCACCTCTTATAATTCATTTGACATAAAATAACTGCAAAAATAAGTATAACACAAGTTATTTTAAAGATACAGGCTCTTCTTAAAAATGTAAATGAATTGTAACATTTTTTATGCTATAATACCCATAAAGGAGAGTGATTTTATGGCGAAAAAAGTTGTTCTTGTCACTGGCGCTTCCCGCGGAATCGGAAAAGCCATAGCGGTTAAATTTGCCAAAAAAGGATATAATGTAGTGATCAGCTGTGCTCACAGAGAGGCGGAGCTGATGCAGGCAAAAAAAGAAATTGAAGGCTATCAGGTTTCCTGCCTTGCCTTTCTGGGCGATATGGGAGACATAAGCACCTGCGAAACGATGTTTCAGCAGATTAAAAAACAATTCGGAACTCTGGATGTCCTGGTAAACAATGCAGGAATATCTTATATTGGACTGCTGCAGGATATGACCTCCGATGACTGGGATCGAATTGTCCGAACCAACCTGACCTCTGTATTTAACTGCTGTAAGCTGGCCATTCCCATGATGTTGTCAGCAGAAAAGGGAAAAATCATCAATATTTCTTCTGTCTGGGGCAATGTAGGAGCATCCTGTGAGGTTGCTTACTCTGCCACAAAAGGCGGAATCAACGCTTTCACCAAGGCTCTTGCCAAGGAACTGGCTCCCAGCAATATCCAGGTCAATGCCGTGGCCTGCGGAGCCATTGACACAGAAATGAACCAGTGGCTGGAGGAAGATGAACTGATCCAGCTGGTAGAAGAAATTCCAGCCGGACGGCTGGGCCAGGCAGAAGAGGTTGCCGACTTCGTTTACCATCTGGGTTACAAGGGCACCTATCTGACCGGTCAGATTATCAGTATGGATGGCGGCTGGACATAATTCTCTGATCACAAACCGCGCCGCGGCATCTTCCTGTGCCCGGCGCGGTCGCTTTCCGTATCAGTCCTGTTATCCACAGATTTTCTAAAATTTTCTGATCTCATCCCCAAAATCAGAGGTGTTTTCAATCTTCTTTATCACCACATAATAACTATAGGTATCGCTGGCCTTAACCAGAACACGCTCCCCCACCTTATGCCGCAGAATTGCCTTCCCCAAGGGAGACTCTGTGCTGATCATATTGTGCATGGAATTGCCCCGGATGCTGGTGACCAGCTTGTATACCTCCTCCTCGTCATCATCCTCCATGTAAAGGGTCACCGTATTATTGATTCCCACCTCATCCTCTCTGGATGTATCCGAAATAAGAATGGCATTTTTTAACATATTTTCCAGATAGCGGATCCGGCTTTCATTCTGATTCTTCTCCCGCTTTGCTGCATGGTATTCAAAATTTTCACTGAGATCTCCATGGGCCCGCGCTTCCTTTACTGCCTCTAAACACTCCGGACGAACAACCAGTTTTCTGTGCTCGATTTCCGCCTGAATTTTTTCCACATCTGTTTTGGTCAATTTTTCCCGCATATTTTCCCCTGCCTTTCTCTACTGTCAAAAGCTTTCTCCCGCCTACCTGAATTGCTACGCCAAATCACGAAATTCCTCTCTCCACCAAAAAGCTGCCCCTGCAATAAAAAGAAAGCAGATTACCCATGTCACAGGCTCGCAGGCACAGACTGCCGGATAGCCCATTACCGGAACAATCCAGTATCCAAAAATCACCTTTCCAATCAGCTCCAGGCTGCTGCATAAAAGCGGAGCAATTCTGTGCCGCATTCCCTGCAGAGCATTTCTCATAATCACAAGAAAACCCATAGGCGGAAACATAGGAATACTTACACGAATATACAAAGCCGCATTGGCAATCACATCCCTGCTCTGGCTTCCTGTAATCAGCTCCACTGCCGCTGGTGCAAGAAAAGCCGCAAAAAACAGAGCAAAAATCCACCAGGCCAGATACATGAAAAAAGCCGCCTTTACTCCTTTGGCAATCCTTCCTCTCTTTCCAGCTCCAAAGTTCTGACTGGCAAAGGTAGCGCAGCTGGAAGACAAAGCTCCGCCCGGCATCATAAACAACTCCACCAGACGCCGTCCACCTACCTGGGCCGCAATATAAACGCTTCCCAGCGCATTGATACTGCTCTGCAGAATCACGCTTCCAATGCTGTAAATCGTACTCATCATCGCCATACTAAGGCCAGTCACAAACATTTCTCCGGAAAGCTCCGGCGCTGCTTTTAAATCCTCCAGTCTAAAACGCATCTGGGCATAATTGCGCACAATATAGACAAAGCCCATTGCTGCGCTGATTCCCTGGGAGATGACTGTCGCTGCCGCCGCGCCCCGCACTCCCATGCCCAAAGGCCCCATAAATAAATAATCCAGTCCCACATTCAATCCACAGCTGAACATCAGGAAATACAGAGGCGTCATACTGTTTCCCACAGACCGCAAAAGCCCCGCCTCCAGATTATAGGCCATCGTCAGCGGAATTCCTGCCAGGATTACCGTAATATAGCTTAAAGCGCCTTCCATTACAGTATCCGGCGTATTCAAAGCAGACAGCAGCGGACACCGCAGCGCCAGAAAACCTCCCGTCAAAACCACAGCCCAGATGGCAGCCAGCACCACCATCCATCCAGATGCCCGGCGGACTCCCCACTCATCACCCGCGCCGAAAAACCGGCTTACCACCAGCGCAAAGCCTGTATTCAGGCCAAAGGCAAATCCTGTAATTGTACTGTAAAGCGCTGCTGTCGCACCAATCTGTGCAAGCGCTCCATCTCCCAGCAGATGACCGGCAATGGCAGTGTCTGCCAGATTATAAAACTGCTGAAACAGATTCCCCAGAAAAATCGGAAGAGCAAAAGCAAACAAAAGCTTCGCCGCACTTCCCTCTGTCATATCCATGACCCGTGTATTTCTTACTTTCTGCATCCTTTTACTCCTGGTACATATTTTGCATATCGTACAAATCACTCCGACAGCAAACGGGGGCAAAAGACATTTTCCCCAACACCTTATTATATAAAACGGCTGTAATATTGCAATACCTTTCTGAAAAATCTCTCATTTCCCGGCCAAAATGCCAAAGGGGGCTATCGGTAAATACCGTTTTTTATCTTCTAACTCTTAAAATAAGAATCTCCTGTAGAAATCAGTGTTTTTTATATCTGATCTTCTATGGGAATTTCTTGTTTTTTCTTTTCTGTATGTATTTTAGGGCACAAAAACCCCTCAACTGCATTTTTAAAAGCACTCTTTTTCTAAGCAGTCTTTTCTTCGGTTTTTCCTTCAAATTTCTTGATCTCATCATGAAGAAAACGATGATATTTATTTATATTTCTTCCAATCGTATACAGCATGAATTCTTTATATACTTTTTCGGATGTCCGGTAATTGAAACGTCGAAAACCGTCATTTCCTTGATCTTCATGACCTTATTTTTCTCTGCATCTTTTTCATCATCATATTTATAGAAACATTTTGCTTTATGTCCGCAGCCACTGCAATCGGAACGTCCATACACCTCAAATATCTGCGTTTTCATGTTGTAATACTTTCCAATTTCTTCTGTGCACGCACGTGATTTCCGTTTTTCATGATCCTGCAGCTTTATATAACTGGAGATCTTATGTTCCTTTTATGGAAAAGTTTTAAGGGCAGATGTGACTCGCATGAGTCACATCTGCCCTTATTTAGAACTATCTATTTCCCGATAGCCCCATACAAACCGCCTCCTGCTGCGGCCTGCTTTCTCTCTATCAGCTTCCATATCGGTAAATATATGTTTCTCCCGGGCCGCCAAAACGGCTGACCTCTCCCTGCTCCCATAAATACTGCAAATGTGCAAGAATCTCAGAAGTAGCCATCCATTTCATCACCAAAGGATAGTTTTGAAAATTCCCTTCTTTATAATACCAGGTCATTTTTCCGGCTGCCTCAAAGGCACACATGGGCTTTGCAGAAAGAACACCTGTTATTTCATCCAGGCGTTCTCTGTGATGCTCCAAAATCTCGTCCACCCGCTCAGAAAGACAGGAAATTTCCCCTCGATGAGCCGGAAACACATGAGTTACCGGAAGGTTTCTGATTTTTTTCAGATTGTTAATATAATTGGCCAGCGAATGATCGCCTTCCTTATAATAGCCAATATTAGGCGTTATTTTATTCAGTACATGATCGCCGCAAAAGAAAATCCCCGCGCCTTCATCGTAGAATCCAATCATCCCGGGCATATGCCCCTTCAAATCAAGTACGCGAAAGCGATACCTTCCATAAGAAAACACATCCTGCTCCTCTGCCACGGAAATCTTTTCCGGCGGAACAGGAACAGAAATATCACTCTGCGGAGGCATATGCTCCAAAAGCTTTCCTGGAATCCCACATTTTAGAAAGCTGTTTTCCATATATGCCTCTCTGGATACAGGATCCTGTCCTGTAATCTCCATGGCATCCCAGGCACTGCAGCGGATTCTGCCGAACTGCTGATACAGATTCGGCAGATTGCCGCAGTGATCTCGATGGGAATGAGTAAGGAGGATATCTGTTTTACTTCGATCCAAAGCCAACGCGTCAACTGCTTCCTGAAGAATTCTCGTACATTCCTCTGTCTCAAATCCCACATCAATGATACAGTTTTTTTCTTGGCCCTTTATGATATAGCTGCTCAGCTCCTTCAAAGAAGAACCTGCAAGAGGCAGCTTTACTTCATAAATATCTTCCGCAACCTGCTTCACTTTGTTTATTACTTTCTGTCATCCTTCCAGACAAACAGAATGCCCTTTTCCTGATATTCCTGAATCTGCTCATCGGTGTATCCCAGATCCTTCAGAATCTCCGGACCCTGCTCACCAATCAGCGGGCCGCCCTTGTATTCCGGAACACCCATCTCCTGGAATTTTACCGGCGGTCTTACCAGGGTTCTGGTATTGCCGTTGTCATACTGCATCTTGTACAGACAGTTGTTGGCCCATGCCTGCTCGTCTTCCAGAATCTCGCTCCAGGACTGTGCCAGGCTGAATGCCACGTCTGCTTCTTTCAGAATTGGCTGCCACTCAGCTGCTGTCTTTTTGCTCATAGCTTCCATACAGATATCGTACATCTCAGTACCAAGGCCCTTTGCCTGCAGATTCTGAATCGGGAAGTATCTCTCATCGTCAATCAGATCTTCTCTTCCCAGAGCTTTCATAAACTGCTTATAGTACATGTTGTAATCTGGCATACAGGTCTGAATAAATCTGTCATCTGCAGTTCTCCATGCAGAGTTGAAGGGGTTTGCACCCTCACGGATATTGATCGGATACTGCTGTGCAATACCTTCGTAGTTTGCAGCCTGAACCATCATACCCATGTTGTATACAGCAGTCTCAAACAGAGAGGTTTCAACCTTCTCGCCTTCGCCGGTCAGCTTTGCATGATACAGAGCAGCCAGGATACCAGCAGCCAGGTTCATTGCTACGTTGTGATCGCCAACGCCGGGAACAACGTTAAAGGGAACGGTTCCTCTCTGACGCAGGGAATCCAGATATCCGCCTCTTGCAAAGAATGCGGTAAAGTCAAATCCCGGAAGATCCTTATCCGGACCATACTCACCGTAACCGGTAACGATTGCGTAAACCAGCTTCGGGAATCTTACCTTCAGAGTCTCATAGTCAAGACCTGCTCTCTGCAGAGCCTGTATTCTCCAGTTGGTAATCAGAACGTCTGCATCCTCCAGCAGTTTAAAGAAAGCCTCTTTACCTTCCGGAGTTTTCATGTTCAGAGAAATACATCTCTTATTTCCGTTCTCCAAATCCCAGGTTGTATTCTCATACATATCCAGAGGTCTTCCCTCGGAGGGAGCGGTATGTCTCAGCGGATCACCCTTTGCAGACTCAATTTTAATAACGTCTGCACCGCAGTCTGCCATAAAACGGCCTGCGCCTGCTGCTGCAATAAAGGTAGCAAGCTCTACAACTTTTACACCTTCCAGTAACTTTTTACTCATTGCTATATCCTCCTTTATACTCTGCTTTGTTTCCCGTTTTTTCCAGCTTATTTATCCAGTGCTTCCATAATAGCCGGAATTACTTTATACAGATCTCCTACAATGCCGTAGTCTGCAATTTCAAAGATAGGAGCATTCTCATTGGTATTGATTGCAATAATCTGCTCGGAATTCTGCATACCTGCTACATGCTGAATCGCGCCGGAAATACCGCAGGCAATATAAATTTTCGGTTTTACTGTGGTTCCTGTCTGACCAACCTGATATGCATGGTCAATCCAGCCTGCATCAACTGCTGCTCTGGAAGCTGCCACGATACCGCCCAGCTTGTCAGCCAGCTGCTTTAACAGCTCAAAGCCTTCAGGCTTTCCAAGACCCATACCGCCAGATACAATAATCTCAGCGTCAGTCAGGGATACGGTATCCTTCATGGTCTTCACAATTTCAAGAACCTTGGTACGGATGTCGCCTTCCTTAAACTCTACGTTCAGCTTAATCAGCTCGCCCTTGCGGCCTTCCTCAAATGCTGCTTTTTCCATAACGCCCGGTCTGACAGTAGACATCTGCGGACGATGGTTCGGGCATACGATGGTAGCCATTAAGTTTCCGCCGAATGCCGGACGGGTCTGTTTGATCTTCTTATCTTCCGGATCAATCTCCAGCTTGGTGCAGTCTGCAGTCAGACCGGTATTTGCCTTAACTGCCAGACAGGGACCCAGATCACGTCCGATATGAGTTGCGCCTAACAGCACGATCTCCGGCTTATATTCCTCAATGGCATCGTTGATTACCTTGGTGTATGCATCGGTACGATAGGTTGCCAGTTCTTCATGATCTGCCACATATACCTTATCTGCGCCATACTCAAACAGCTGATCTGCCAGACCTTCTACATGATGTCCGCAGAGAACTGCGCAGAGATTACATCCTACTTCGTTTGCCAGCTTCTTTCCCTCGCCCAGCAGCTCGATAACAACCGGCATAATCACGCCGTCTCTCTGCTCTGCAAATACCCATACATCCTTATATGCGCTTAAATCCTTTACTTCCCGCTCTTCCTCTGTTTTCTCAATAGCCTTGAAAGGACATTTCTCTACGCAGACACCGCATCCAGTACAGGCAGCGCCAATGACTGCGATCTTGTTTTCCATGGTAATTGCTTCAAAAGGACAGTTCTTTACGCAGATGGAACAGCCTTTACATTTTTCTTTGATTACATTTACTGCCATTTTCTATACATCCTTTCCCTTTAGATATAGTGTTTCTCTCTCAGCTTGTCAACAAGTACCGCACTCATTTCCTGAATGGTTCCGCTTAACATCTCGCCTTTGCCCTTCTGCGGCGGTGTAAAGGAACGGAACACCTGGGTCGGGGATGCGTTAAGGCCGCAGTCCTTCGGATCCAGCTCTACTGCATTGTGATCCCAAACAGTAATTTCTTTCTTATATGCATCAACGATGCCGCCGATGCTCATGTATCTGGGCTGGTTCAGCTCTTTTACTGCAGTCAGCAGGCAGGGAGTCTGTACCTCGATGATCTCATATCCATCCTCCAGCTGTCTCTGAACAACAGCCTTGCCATCGCCCATCTGAATATCCTGAACGTAGGTTACAACCGGAAGACCCAGTCTCTGTGCCACCTGCGGGCCAACCTGAGCAGTATCTCCGTCGATTGCCTGACGTCCGGCAAAAATAACATCTACATCTCCAACCTTGCGGATACCTGCCGCAATGGTGGTAGAGGTTGCGCAGGTATCTGCGCCGCCGAATGCCCGGTCACTTAACAGATATGCCTCATCAGCGCCCATAGCAAGGCACTCTCTCAGCATGTAGGTTGCCTGTGGCGGTCCCATGGTCAGAACAGCAACCGTGGCATCCGGATTCTGATCCTTAATCTGAAGAGCTGCCTCCAGTGCATTGGCATCATCCGGGTTTAAGATACTGGGCACGCCGTCACGAATCAGGGTTCCCTTTACCGGATCAATTTTTACTTCATTGGTATCTGGCACCTGCTTTACACATACTAATATCTTCATTCTCTCAGCTCCTCCTATTTCTTCAGCAATTTTCCTGCGATTACCATCTGCTGTACCTGGCTGGTACCTTCATAAATCGTAAATACGCGGCAGTCACGATACATTCTTTCTACCTTGTAATCCTTGATGAAGCCGTATCCGCCGTGAATCTGTACTGCCTTTGCAGCAATTTCATTGCAGACCTCTGCTGCATAATATTTGGCCATAGATGCTGCCATAGACGCATCCTGGTGAGTATCCATTAAGTAAGCAGTCTTATATACCAGATTCTTTGCTGCCTCCAGCTTGGTTGCCATATCTGCAATCATGAAACTGATAGCCTGGAAATCTGCAATTCTTCTGCCAAACTGTTTTCTCTCTTTTGCGTATTTAATTGCCTCGTCCAAAGCGCCCTGAGCTACGCCGATAGCCTGAGCTGCAACACCCAGACGACCTGTATCCAGAGTCTTCATTGCATTGATAAAGCCTTTTCCTTCTTCGCCCAGCAGATCGCTCTTATGTACTCTTACGTTATCCAGAATAATATCACTGGTAGCACATCCGATTACACCCATCTTGTTCTCCGGCTTTCCGCAGGAAACGCCCGGAAGCTTCATGTCTACTACGAAAGCAGAAATTCCTCTGGTTCCTTTGGTCATATCGGTTTTTGCATAAACAACTGCCCAGTCTGCCAGAGGAGCCATGGTAATAAAGGTCTTACGACCATTTAAAATATAGTAATCTCCATCCTTTACTGCTGTTGTAGTCATGCCGCCTGCATCGGAACCGGCGCCCGGCTCTGTCAGTGCAAAGCAGACTTTCTTTTCACCCTTTACAACCGGTGTCAGATATTTTGCCTTCTGCTCTTCTGTTCCAGAAAGCAGGAACGGGCCGCCGGATAAGGAGTTGGGAGAAGAAACATAAATGCTTGCTACACCGCTGACTCTTGCCATCTCTTCCATAACGATTACATAGGAGCGTGCGTCTGCGCCCTGGCCGCCATACTCCTTCGGAACCTTAATTCCAAAAAATCCGGCCTTTGCCATTTTGTCTAGAATTTCTTCCGGGAATACCTCGGATTCCTCTACCTCGTCAAGGATTTCCTTGGTCAGCTCTGTCTCAGCAAATTCTCTGGCCAATTTCCTCACTAACTCATGCTGTTCTGTAAAATACATGCTTGTTCCTCCTTAATGTTTTAGGTTTATCATTTCGCCTGCCTGAACTCGAAGTTCCCTGGAAAGGACTTTTCCGCTGGCGTTGATTGGAAAGTTTTGAAATGTCAGAACGTACTTTGGAACCTTGTAATCAGAAAGGCGGGATTTTACATAAGACCTTACCTTTTCCTCATCAATCACAGCTCCGTTCTTTGGAATAATACAGGCTGCAATCTCTTCCTGCAGAACCTTTGCAGGAATGCCGATTACCTTTACCTCTTCCACTTCCGGCATTTCAATAATACAGTTTTCTATTTCTGCGGGAGAAATATTTTCCCCGCTTCGAATAATCATTTCTTTCATTCTTCCGGTTACATGAAGACATCCATTCTCATCCACATAACCAAGATCCCCTGTGTGCAGCCATCCATCCGGATCCACAGCCGCCTTTGTTTCCTCCGGCCGTTTATAATAGCCCTGCATCACATTATATCCCCGGACCACAATCTCTCCGCAGATTCCCGCATACCGTCCACAAACATCTTTACGGCAGCCCTCCACCGACTCATTCCGGGTGGCATCGGACTGCTGTATCGCAAACTCAATATCTGGAATCGGACGCCCTGATGTGTGGGATTTTAACTCCAGAGAATCTTCATAGTCTGAAATTGCAATACAGGGAGAAGCCTCTGTCTGCCCATAGGACACCTGCAAATGCTTCATTCCCAGTTCCCGGCAGATTTCCTCGTATTCCACCGGAAGCACAGGAGAACCTGCAATAATACCGCTTTCCAGAGAAGAAAGATCATACTGTGGACGGTTCTGGTTATGAAGAATTGCCAGAAACATGGTAGGGACACCATTGAGCACTGTACACCGGTACTTCTGCACCTGTTCCAGTACATCTATTGTTTTATAGTATTTCAGAAGATGAGCCTGAGCCCCGCTGTGAATACAGCAGAGAATTCCCGCTGTTATTCCAAAGCAGTGAAACAACGGTACGGAAATACACAGCTTGTCCTTCTGACTCCAGCGCATCTGTCTGGCAATCTCTGCCGAGTTATTCACCAGGCTGAAATGAGACAGCATTACCCCTTTCGGTCTGCTGGTTGTGCCTGACGTAAACATAATACAGGCCGTATCCTCCGGCATTACCTCAGCTTTTCTTTCGTCAAGCTTCTTCTTTTCCCGACCGGAGAGTTCCAGAGGAAATCCGGCTCTCTGATACCATTTATTTGCCGGATCCTCCTCCAGAGGAACAATTTTTTTCAGGTATGGAAGGGTTTCTACAGGAATCTTCTTTAGAAGATCTTCATATACAGTGCTTTTACAGCCATATCCGTGAAACAGATACTCTATATCATTATCCCGTAAAATTCCCTCCAGCTCATTTTCCTTATAACAGGTGTTGACCAACACTGCCGCTGCACCTATCTTCAGCAAGGCAAAAAAGCAAAACACCCAGTTGGGGCTGTTGACGCTCCATATGGCTGCATGGCTTCCTTTTCTGATTCCCAGTTCCAGATATCTGACTGCCAGAAAATCAGAAATTTCATCCATTTCTTTCCAGGAATACAGATAATCCCGATATCCGATTCCCAGACAGTCCGGAGTTTTTTCGGCCCGCTCTCGCAGGATTGTTCCGATTGTTTTAGAAACTAGACTCATAATCTGCTCCCCTGTCGTTGAGGCATCAACGTATACTTGTATACTAGTTTTGGTAAGATCCAGAGGGCTCAAAAGAGCCCCCGTAATTAATCCATCATTCCATTTTCATCGAAATACATTGGTTTGGGACCATCTACATAGGATATTCCATCAATATCCTTTATTGCTTCATAAAGAGGCTCAGAAACCTGTATTTCATCTAAACATAACGTATTCTTAATGTGAACCACTCTTGCCTTACTATAATCCAAATTGTGGCAACATCGAATGCACATTAAAACTGCTTCCTTATCTGTATTCACATATAGCGGGATTGGACATGCATCCATCAAGCCTGTGGTTAATACATTTGTCCAGGTAACTTCCCAATCAACAGAATTAAGGCATCTTCTTGTCGTTACATCTGCAGAACCAAGGCCACATCCATTATGATGTGCTTCTGGCGTAATTCCTCTTATAAACAATTTCTTTAAGTTCAATGTATCGCCAAACGTATGCGTAATGTTTCTGCCAGTCACGTTTGGATCATGGCCATTTCCACTGATATTCTTACCTATCTCATCAATAATCAGAACATCAATATCATCAAACTTAAATTTAGCCATTTTTTCTTTTGCAATTTTTAAAAGCCTTGCATCGACATCCATAAAATTATCCCGATTGCATACCTCAATATTACAAATATCATCATATGCATTTTGCACTACGCCTACACCGAATGCAAATGGACATTTATTTAAAAATATTTCTGCAACAGGTGGTATCAGCTCTGTAAAGCGATGAAAGCCAAAACTATGGAACATTGATGCACCTTTATGCTTTGCAATTCCGATAGCAATCATCTTTGCCAGACCACTTTCATGTGGACCTCTGAAATCTGTATGTGGTTTCACTTTGTTAAAAATAACAATACCATCCGATTCGTAAGCATACTTATCACAATACAGTGGAATTCCATTTAATTCACCATATTGAATTACTTCCATAGAAGATAAAATCGGGACACCCATCGTTTCTTCTGTAATATTATATCCAGCCAACATTTCCAGCTGTCCCTCAGCAGTAGCACCACCATGGCTTCCCATCGACGGAATGATAAATGGATCTGCTCCCCATGATTTCAGTGTATCACAAATCGTTCTTAACATCAAATCTAAATCAGGAATTCCTCGACTTCCAGCTGTTAAACAAATTCTCTTTCCTTTATAAGATTCTTTATTTTCGACCTTCTCGAGTTCTTTCTGCATATGTCCTTTAATGTCTTCTATTTTTGTAGGATCATAGCTTTGTCTAATTGTCACCATATTAGGGATAGGAACCAAATCTATTCCTTGAATAGGAGTATGTATTTCCGGAAAATCTATAAACATATTATGTCCTCCTTTCTCCACAAATTTTATGCCATTCCAAATGCATAGAATAAAGCAATTAAAAAGACTAATGTTAATAACGGAATTACACATGTAGTAACAAAAATCGGGAAATAAGACTGCTTATGGTTATTTTCTGTTACATTAAGAACAGAAACTACCAATCCATTATGAGGAAGAGAATCCAGTCCTAAACTTGCCAGTGCAGATACTCTGTGAAGAGCTTCTACATTCACTCCCATCGGTACAAAATAATCTTTTATAATAGGTAACGCAATTCCCAATCCGCCTGAACCAGAACCGCAAACACCAGCTAACATGGTAACAGCTAATCCAGATGCGATTAATGGGCTTCCGCCAATGTTGGTAACAGAAGAAATCAATGTTGCAAATGCCGGAGTTGCCTGTACCAAAGATCCAAAACCAACTACTGCAGATGTATTGAACAAAGAGCCAGTTCCATCCTTTGTACCATCACTCAGGTGTTTCCAAATATCTTTCCACGGAATAAATTTACTGTAGCAAATTAATCCAGAAATAAAACCTACAAACAATGCTAACTCTGCACTTAACTTAAGAACATTCAATGCAACCAGAAGAATCAGCATCGGGAGTAATGCAATAAAAAATCCTGGCAATTCCTTACTTGCCTTCAGTTCCAGCATTGCTCTATCCTTTTCCGTCATTTCAAAATGCATACCTTTTTTCTTGCTTCGATTTGTATACCAAATAATGAATACAAAAACAAGGACTGCTTCAAAAGCAGCTGCAAGCATACCCGGAAGCATTGCTGCTGTTGCTGGGGTACCAAGAATCTGTCCTGGCATCAAGTTCTGAATCTGTGGAGATCCTGGCATCATTCCCGTAAAGGTTCCTGCTCCTGCAAAATAAACTGCTGGAATTAAAGTTCTGGAAATATCTCCTCTCTTAAACAGGGAAACCATAAGAGGATATAATGTAAACATACAAACGAAAACAGAAACACCACCGTATGTTAACACTGCACCTGCAATAACGATAGACGGAATGATAAATTTATCCCCCAACTTATCTATAATTGTCTTCGCGATGGCATCAGCAGCCCCACTAATATCGGTTAGCTTTCCAAATAATGAACCCAGTACAAAGATAAAGAAAAACTTTCCAAAGTATCCAGCTAATCCATTAACATAAGTAGTTGTCATTTGCTCTACCGGATTCATTCCTGCTGTAAGTAGCAAGAATATACCAGAAATCATGGCTGAAAAGAAAATCGGAACCCCTTTAAAGCATAAAAATATAAGTAACACTAAACTTAGGATGACAAATAATATTTCCATACTCCAACTCCTTTTTACTATACCCTATACCATTTGTTTTATTTTGTATCAAACTTTGTAGCAATCATATGTACTACATATGGAATCATAATAACCGGAATCGTCAGGTACCCAAGATAAGCATAACCAACTGCTACGATCTTGTTCAGACCAAGCTGAGCAATCAGGAATGCTAAAATAGTACATACCAGGGTAACAATAATAACGTTTTTTCCTGGTTTTGCAGTCGGATCAAAGTTCTTATCCAGAGAAGTACATACACGATTAGACATACCTGCAATCATATTTACTGCTGTAGAAACAGAACCAAGAACGATCAAGATAGAGATAATCGGTCTTAATATAGACGGTGCAACGCCTCTGTTTACCAGAATCAGCAGCGGAATACTCTCAGTTGCAAAGTTCGGATCATTGGTAATTGCCATCAGACCAAGAACTGCCATCAGACAGGTAATGCTATTTACGAAGAATCCATAAACCATAGAAGTCTTTGCATCATCTGGACTTTCAAAAGGCTTTGCATGCTGGAACAGCAGTCCAATAGCAGCAAGCTGGAATGCAGCATACACGATGCTGGTCCATAAAGCCTTTCCTGCAGGAGCTGGATTTGCTGCACTTGCTGCAATATTTGCAGAAATATCGCCCCACTGAGCAATAATGTTGGGGATATATACAATAAGCAATCCTGCAACAATCAGAACCGAAAGAGTGGATGCCACCTTACGTACAACGTTGGTACCGTAAACGGCAACTATGAAGATAAACACGCCTACAAAAGCAGTTCCTACCCAATGGTTAATGCCGAATGCACTTTCCATAGTACTTACACCGGTTGCAAAGGCAGCTGCCGGAGCAACACAGATCGTTACAATATACACCAGCTCATACAGATTGGAAAAAATCGGCGAATATTTGCCGTAAAAGCTGTTATTAAAGCTTCTGTAGTCATATACGTTGTGCTTCTTTGCATAGCGCAGTCCGTACCACTGATAAAAAGCGCCAATAAACTGTGCTAAAATACAGGTTGCAAATGCCCATACGCCAAACTGTACAAAGTACTGTCTTAACTGGTTACCTGATGCAAAACCACCTCCGAACTGTGTAGTAAACCATACAAAAGCTACACCAACTGTAACCGACATTTTATCTTTACTAATCATAATTAGTTCCTCTTTTTCTTTTCTGTGCATTGAGTATATCTCTTTTATAGAAAGAAGAGCTGGCTACAGATGATATGCACTAGTCGTTATATTTCTGCATCTTATCTATAACCGGCTTTTCTTTTATCCAGTACTCAACCAAACATTTTTTATTTTTGAAGACAATCAGAACATTTCCTTAAACGCCTGAATCATCGTATTGGCCTGCTCGTAATTTACCATCTGGCGGTCAACCTCAATATTCAGGTTCATGAGGCCGGCTGCATCGCATGCTCTCTTAATCGGAACATAGTCAAACTCTTCCGGATCACAGAATTTGGTCATCAGAACAATCACACCCTTGGCATCGTGTTTCTTTGCCTGCTCTACAATGTAGTCCACACGCTTTTTATCCTTATCATAAAGCAGTGTGCAGTTGTCCATATCTGCAAATTTCTGAGCCAGTGCATCAATCGGATTATCCATCTCCGGAATATCGGTCTTGTACTGTCTGGATTCATGAGCCACATCATCAAAAACAACCTTAATGCCGTTGTCATCAAAAATCTTTAACAGGTTCGGAGAATCTGCAAGAATTCCGCTTACCAGAACACGAACCTTGCCCTCTGCCTTCGGCCCCTTCTTCAGTTCCTCATTAATCTGCTTAACAACAGCCGTATGCTCTTCTGGAAGCATAAACCATGCACTCTTGAATACATCGCTTCTCTCAGCAGCAGTAATCTCTGCCTCTGAAGCAAGCTCTGCAAACTCTCTCATAACTGCATTGTGCTCGTTGTAAATCCGGTTAGACTCAGCCAGTGCAAATTCAGAAAAATGAGCGCCGGTTGCTGCCTCTAAATCACGGATAACTCTTATATAACCGTCTCTTGTAAACTTTACGCCGTAAGCCGGTTTCCGGTTCTGCGGATAAGTCATGGGAATAAACGGAATATCCTTTACTGCATATTTCCAGTTCTGTCCCAGGGTCTTTAAGGAGTCGCACAGAGAAGGAATGATGATGGCGGAAACTCCGTCATACTCGCCCTTCAGTCCCAGCTCCAGAATAGACTGCATAATGGAGCAGATGAAAGCCGGATAATACTTCTTGGACTCATTCAGTTCCATGTCGGCGCCCCATACGCCCATGGGAACCATTCCCATAGAATGAATAATTTCCTGAGGAGTGTAAACGGGAGCAACAGCTACAACCTTTTTGCCCTCAGCCAGATATTTTTCCAGCTGCTTTTTCGGAGCTGCGGCAACCTCATGAAGCTGCGCAAATAATTCCTTTACTGCCATTTTAATTACCTCCTTTGTTTGCTTCCATAATTTCCATCAGGCCCTGAACGCGGGTATCATACTGAGCCTCGGAGAAGTTTCTCGGGTCTGCCTGATCGCCGTCGAAGGAAGCTACCGGAATATCGCAGGCCTCACCAATCTGTCTGCTCATCTCCGGCATAAATCCGGACCACAGCTTACAGGAACGGTTGGTATGAACCAGAAGTCCCTCTACATGGTTATCCTTACAAAGCTTGATTCGTTTATCTCTTGCGTGTTCCAGGTTCATGGCATTCGGTACGTTTGCGTAAGCCCGGCACATTCCGTCAAAGTCATCATAGATAAATCCGAATGCATCTGCATAAATGGTGGTTACCATGTTAATGCCTCTGCTCTTTAAACCGGTGGAGGTTACTCTCAGCCACGGCCAGCAGGCAATACCCTCAAACATGATACGGTATTTTTCCTCTGCACGGAAGGTAGAGGTTCCTTTTTCATGATTCTCTTTGTATTCCTTTAACAGGGTTTCCATTGCGTCAGCAGCTTCTTTCTTACCGCGGGCGGTAACCATAACTGCCATGTGGTTTAACAGGTCGAAGCCGTTGAACGGAGACGGTGTATATTTAGCCTGCTCTGTTGCCTCCAGCCATGCGCGGCTGGAACGTCCGGAAATCTCCATAACCTCTTTGAAGCGCTCATCGCTCCATTTCTTTCCGGTGTACTCCTCCAGCTGGTGAATCGCATCCCAGAACTGAGCCTTTATGTACTCAACCTCTGCATCAGATACTTCATAATCCGGATTAAACGGAATATCGATCATAATCATGGGAATATTCAGCTCTTTGGCAATATTCTCATACCATTTAATCATACAGTTACAGATGTTGTTGCAGCACAGAACAAAATCAGGAAGAGGCATGTTCTGTTCCGGAGCATCCTTTACCTTCATGTATGCAAGAGAAGTTCTTGCATATGCGCAGATATCATTGGAATAGCCCTCGCCCTCACTGATATTACACATTCTCTCGCCGCCGCCTCTGGCTGCAATTGCTGCTGCCTGGTTCTCCGGATAGCAGACATACAGTCCCAGTGTTTCCGGAATCTCTACCGGGAAGTTACTGGCGCACCAACCTACCATTTCGCCTCTGGCCTTTGCCTCTATGGCGTCGCTGTAAGCCTTCGCTGCAATCTGTCCCAGTTTGAATTTCGCTGAATTCGGATCCGGTGCAGGTCTGCTTTTCTTTACTTCTTCACCCATAATGAAAACCTCCTTTATGTTTCATTCCTTTTATTGAGCAGTGTTTTCGCCACTCTTTATTTTGTCATAAGCGTACAGGGAAGCTCCCAGCGCACCCATGAGTTGGGCCATGTCATTGTATGCAATCTCAACCCCAAGCTCCTTCGCCATAGCATTTCTCACGCCGGCATTTCTGGCTACGCCGCCGCTCATGCATACCTTTTCTCTGACTCCTGCTCTTCTGACCAGGGAAGCCACTCTTGTTGCTACGGACTGGCAAATGCCTGCCACCAGATCCGGAAGATTTGTTCCTGCCGCCAGCTGAGAAATCACCTCTGACTCAGCAAACACCGTACAGGTACTGGAAATACTGGCCGGATTCTCTGATTTGGCCGCCTCTACCTCCAGCTGCGAAATATCCAGCTTCAGGATGTTTGCCATAACATCCAGAAACCTTCCTGTTCCTGCCGCACACTTGTCATTCATAACAAAATTCATCATACGGCCTTTTTCATTCAGAGAAAGCACCTTGGCATCCTGTCCTCCGATATCAATCACCGTGTGAACATCCGGAAAAACGAAATGGACGCCTCTGGCATGGCAGCTTAACTCGCTGACCTCGCCTTCCGCCTCCTCAAATAATTTTCTGCCGTATCCGGTGGCAATAGTACAGGCAATATCATCTCTGGTCAGCCCTGCGTCCTTCAGCACCTCTTCCAGCGCCAAATGAGGGCCATCTGTTCCTGTCCCTGCCACAACAATGGATTTTCCTGCAATTTCCGTTCCATCCTTCAAAATAATACATTTTGAAGTGGTGGATCCAATATCAATTCCAAGTGTGTACATAGCTCCAACCTCTTTGTCTATTTTTTAACAATTCGAAGAAAAAATAATATCTTGCATCCTAGCATATATCTACAACTACATTCTTTTATTTTACATACTAGTATACAAGTTTTCGAAAAAAATTTTAACACATTGTACTCTTGAATTCTAGTATACAATGTGCTCTGAAAAAATTGTTCATATTTACCATCGAAACATGAACAATCACACTTACTGATAATATATTATCAAATATTAGCTGAAATGTAAATAGGTATTTTATATTTTTTTTAGAAATTAAGCAGAATGCACAATCTCTATAAAAAATACTCCGGATACTCCGCTCTGGCTGGCTCAGAAATCTGGGAAATTGTCTCCAGATGAGCTGACATAGCTCTCATGGCCCGCCCTCCCCTGTTTGCTTCAATCGCCTGATAAATCGCCTCATGCTCCTCTATCAATTCTGGCACCCGATGCGCAAAGGTAACATCAAAATTCCTCCATCTGGCAATGTGAATCATATGCTCTGCCATCAGCTCCATCAAATTGTGTCTATGCACACTGTCTACCAGCATCTTGTGAAACTCTGAATCCAGAGTTTTAAAATCCGAATCATAACCGCTGGAATTGTAGAACTCCTTCTGCTTATCCAGATTTTTCCTCAGATCTGCCATCAACCCCTGCCTCTGGCTCTCATCCATAGTTTCAAAGATCTCATACAAGACCTCTTTTTCAATCGCTGTTCTCAAAAGCAGCAAATCCGCAATAAAATCAAGATCGATTTTGCTGACATACGTTCCTCGCTGCGGATACACCTCAATCAGCTTTCGCTGGCTCAGACGCGTGAACACCGTCCGAATCACGGAACGGGAAACTCCATATTCCTCACTCATCTGATTTTCACTGATCTTCTGCCCTGGCTTCAGCTGAAGATTAGTAATCCGGTCACAGATATCCTGATAAACTTCTTCAGCCGTTGCCGGACGCTGGCTGCTGTATATCGTCATTCTCTTCCCTCCGCTCCTCGCCTTTGCTTTGCTATCTTTTCATTATACACTATATTGAGACAGTTTCCTAGTATAAAATTCTGTACAGAAAAAAGAAAAGTATCTAAATAAATACATCTTTTACTGAGTTGATAAATCCACATTTATCAGGTAATATAACGTAATATTCAACAGCCACCGCCGGAGATATAGTGTTACCTATTACATATTCTGTAACTAATTCCCACTAATGTGTTTAATTTCTATTTTCAAAAATTTCAAATAAAAATCTAGTCTCTTTTTGAAAAAATTATTTCTCTTGCTATTAATTTCTGTTTTTATTTTTTCATTAATTTTCCACACAAATATCTCATATCACAATTTTCACATAATTTTTTATCATTTGCTTTTGTAATGAATTCATGCTTTTGAATTTTTTCGACCACTTCATCGAATTCTTTTATTGTATCATTAATAGATTCATTAGATTTTTCAAAAGTTACTATAGGATCCCCCTTCTCTTCCCCTGTATAGTACAAATGCATCTTACTAACATGTTTTCCAGTGCGTTCTTCCAGTAAATATGAATAAACCTCCAGTTGACGCTTATATCTATTGATCATTCTAATATTTTTCTCTAAATCCGGTTTACTCTCAGACTTAAAATCATAAATTTCTAAGGAATCACCATCACCACATATTAAATCCACAGTCCCTTTTAGAATATAATTATTGGGTCTTATTATACTAACATCCACCTCTGTATCCTGTATATAATTCCAAAAGCTTCCCTTTGTACCATAAACTAATTTCCCATTATTTATGCGATTTACATATGCTTGAATCTGATTATATGCAGCATCAATTTGTTTCTTCCCCAAATACGCATGTTCATGATTTGACAGAGTTATATAATTTCTTTCAATCCATTGGCGCAATTTTAAAGGTGTAAGCATCGCTTCTTCATGCCTCATAGCTGCTCGATTTATATCTTTCAGTGTTTCATGTATTAAACTTCCAAACAATGCTGTTCCTACACGAACTTTTGTAAACCCCAATTCTTTAAAAAATTTATACTGAAGAGAGCAGTTTTCATAAAGTTCAACATGTGAAGTAAATGAAAAAGTACGTTTTAAATTTGCTGATTTAACCTCTTCAAAAGCAAAATTTGAAAAATCCACCTCGTCATAATTTTTAAGTTTGATATACATTTTTTCAAAAGATCTACTTGGTGTCTTTAGCTTTCCTGCAGACGTATAACATTCTGTACATGTAAGAACTAATAAATTTTGAGCTCTCGAAAAGGCTGTATAATACAATCTCCAAAAATCAAAATACTTAATATCATTATTATTTTCGAATATATCCCTTTTTTTTAAATATTTCTTCTCTATTATGCTAAGAACCCCTTCATTATTTCCTGTCGGCTTTTCATAAAGAGAATCTACCATAACAACTGGAAATTCCATTCCTTTTGACTGATGAATCGTCATAAAAGACACGCATCCTCTTGGTGCATATTCTAAATTATCTTCGTACTCGGTAACACCTTCTTCTAGCAGTATTTTCAAATACTTATTAAAAAAACGTTCTGAGACATCAATAATATTATTTACTGTAAATACATCAACAAAATGCAAAAACTCAAATTTACCTAATATCGCAGACAAAATGGATATATTTCGTACAACACGTTCTTTGCTCGTATCCGTTCCAATATTTACATTCATATAGGATTTAAACGGTTCAAACTGCAATAGTTGATATAAAAGACCACAAAATCCATAATTTGTATTCTCTGACAAACTACTATGCCTCTTTTGAATATTCTCATGCCAAGCTTTCATTTCTGCATTCTTATATAAAATTTTTTTCGCTGATTCAATACACTTTTTATAATATTTATAAAGTTCTATATATGGATCACTCTCAATTACAATAGTATCCATCTTAAAACGTGAATAGTAATCTGGAAAGCACATAATTAACATTCCTAGCAATTCCTTAATTTCTGTTCTCTCAAAAAACAATTGTGAACGTGGTGAATAGACGGGAATATCTTTTTCTTCCAGATATCGAATAAGTTTAACTACCTCCGAATTTCTAACTGACCTGCAAAGAAATGCAATCTGATTATAATTCTTTATAGCACCGCTTCTTTTCAGTTCACTTATAAACTTATAAACATTATCGTACCAATCTTTCTCATCTTCAATCCCAATGCATTTAACTACTGTAGCATCAGTAGAATATTTCTTTTTTCCAGGCGAAATTTCTTTTTCAAATCGAAATTTTTTCTTCCATGAAAAACCTTCTGTATTACGCATCCATCCATTATAAAAATCAATAATTTGCTTTTCCGAACGATAATTAATCTCAAGAGTTATTTTCTTGCATTCGTTTTTTTTAAAATAATTTGGGAATTCTAGAATATTTCTAATAGTAGCCCCACGAAATCGGTATAGCGCTTGATCATCATCTCCAACAACACAAATATTCTTTTCCTCTAAAAGAAAAATCAATTTTTCCTGTATAGAATTACTATCTTGATATTCATCTACCATTATGTATTTAACTTTTCTTTTAACTTTCTCTAAAATCTCACTATTTTCTTTTAGCAATTGATATGCACTTGTTTGAATACTTGTAAAATCCATGAGATTTTCTTCATAAAGAATAGATGTATACTCCTTTAAAATATTTGCAATAGCTACTATCTTCAAATCTTTATCTTGGAGCATCGCACCAATATCAACTCCTTCTTCTAATAATTTACTAGCATACATTGCTATTTCTTTTGCCTGTAACCATGCCCTTTTATTGTTTGCAAATAAATCATCATAATGAGGCAATCTATAAAAACGATCTATATGCTGAAATATCGTATATATTTGTTCAAACTGATCTAACACCCTATAATTTTTTTTGAATCGTGTATATTCCAAATTTTCTTTTATTATACGCAGACAAATAGAGTGAAATGTTCCAACGTACATTTCGTTTAAATTGATATTTCTGCCTATCTCACATAATTCATTTGTGAGCCTCGTTACAAGCTCCTTAGCCGCCTTTTCGGTAAATGTAGCCACCATTATTTCTTCCGGCTTGACATTGGCAACAGTTATCATGTATGCTATCCGTTTTACTAATGTAAATGTTTTACCTGTACCTGGACCAGCTATAACAAGAAGTGGACCTTCCATCGTTCTAATCGCTTCCTTTTGCTGTTCATTCGCATTTCCGAAATCAAATTCCATTTTATTTACATCCTTCTCATTTATCAAAATAGTAAACTTCCTCTTTTCACATAACCGCTTTCTAGCATTATACTCTACTACATATTACCATTACAAGGATTTCATATTTAAATAATCATAAGACCTGTTGAATACAGACTAAATAAATATCTTGCCTCTTTAATCATTTGCAAAACCGCAAATTCTTTTTCAAACACGCATCATTCCAAGATTCTTTTCATTCCATGTTTTATTTTCTCTACGGTTCTATCTCTTATACGATATATCTTTCCAAAACCAACTCCTGCACACTCCGTTAATTGAGCAACCATACAGTATCTTTCAGATTTTAATCTCGCAATGTTATCTTTCGTTAACCTATAAGAAAATCTATTGGATTTCTTTAATTTTGCATCTTATGGCAGAGACTTATTGCCGTTCGTTTTCCTTTCCAGTGCAAAAACCTTGTTTGATGTTCTTTCAAAAAAGTCTCCATCCCTTTTCCAGTAAACCGCTATTTCATTTTTCTACCACAGTTCGAACAGATTCTTCTGTTAGCTCCCCATATCATTCTTCCTGCTTATAAAAAATTTTGTCAACTGCCACAACGAAAAAACTCCCCAGAATCAAAGTCCTGAGGAGTCGTAACTCGTATTAAATTGTCCCGAGACAAGAAATTATATCTTGGAGAACTGAAATTAACATTTAGGTAACTGGGGAGTCTTGATTTTACTGAAGACTTAATTTTACTAGATTTCTGGAATGTGGTATTTGCAAACACGTTACAAATACATGGCTTCTCATTACTCCTCAGAACACCTCAAATTACACTAAGAATTCCTCTAAATCCGGATAATCTGAAATATGTTTTCTCACATAATTTCTTTTAAAAGCCGCAAATATACTATTTCTACTTAATGTAGATCTTAAACTTCTTTTATACCTCAATAATTCTGGATTTCTCTTATGCTTTTCCAATGTTTTATATAGAATATTCATCTCTTCTGCCAAGCGATCAATTCTGTGTTGACAAGCTGCTTCCCAAATCCCTGTATTGCGTTTTTCAAAACATTCCTGTATAAGATCTGCAGTCATAATCGCCCGCTCTTCATCCACAATATTATGTACATTTACATGTCCCTCTTCATAGCACTGCTCTAACATCTTTTCTGGATCTTCTTTACAACAATCTATGATTTTATCGTCATATTTTGATTCTTTTTTAATCTTGTTACAGTGAGGACACACATAAAATAAATTATTCCAATCAAAAATTCTCTCTGGGATTGTCCGTCCATGATGGGGCTTTAAATGTTCTACTTCCGGATCTGATAACCCTCCCAATTCACAAATATAACACTTATCATGTGAATCTTCTTTTAATCTCTGTATGACATCTGGCTTATTATAAATCCCTTTCGTCTTTTGTTCTTCAATAGCCAACAATGGAGGCGGAACAGGATTTCTCTCTATCTTAATCACTGACCTTACCCCCTATTTGAAAATTCTAATTTCAATCGGCTATATTCTGATGTCAATTCTTTTGCAAGATAATCCGGGATTTCATCTAAATAGAATTCCAGTTTATCGATTTCTTCATATTCTTTATCTGATAACTTTTCCTTAGCAACTAAATCTTTATATCTCTCAAATTTTCCTCTTAACTCTGCTGATAATGTATCAGCCTTAAAATATCCTTCCACAATTCCTTCATAGGGTAAATTTTCCAAACCATTTTCTACCAAAGTTCTGCTCTGTAAATCATAAATAACCGTATTATCTAAGGAACTTAAAATAAATGGAGCATGTGTTGTAATAATAAATTGAATATTAGGAAAAAGAGTTGTTAGAATAGGAAGTATCTTTTTCTGCAGCTCTAAATGCAGATGGGTCTCAATTTCATCTACTAGAACGACACCTTCCATATCAAATTCTGTCCGCAATCATGACTTTGCCTCCATTCTTATAATCAGATCATTAATAATCTCAAAAATTGCTGCATAACCACTGGACATTGTATTAAAATCAAAAGGCTCTCTATCTGTCGCATAGATAGAAAACTGAAATGTTTCATCATTGAAATGTAACTGGAGATTTTTATCTTCAAAAACTTTCTTTAAAATATCCTCGAATGCATGAAACCATTTATTTATCTTATCGGATTTTTCCTTATCCTTTGTAAAAGCCTGGGTAGCTTTCAAATCTACAAGATACTTTGTGAATTTTATACCTGGATTTTCAGCAATACTATATTTGTCCTGAAATTCTATTTTTTCAATATTTTTGTATTCTTCCACTTGATTTTGACTTTTTTAGTGTCCTATGCAGTTGGATTGGGGCAAAAAAAAATACCCCGTTGGTTTCCCAACGAGGCTTGTGATGCTTGAATAATGGGAGTCCTTGTGCGGTGTGCGGAGTATTTTCATAGGTAGTTCTCATCTAAAAACAGTTTTTTCGTTTTTATTTTCCAAATTGTTTTTGACACTACGAAGTATCCGTTCAACACAGCGAAAGCCTTGTGATTGCTGACCTGTTCCACCACATGAAATACATGGAGCGCCTTGGAAGTGGCCTACGCAAAATCGACGGGGAAATCGAAAAGTTGCCTGGATATATAGCGGTATATAATCCTGAAATTTCCTCAACAGCAACAGATTTCAGGGTCATCTTGAAAAATGCAAATTACCAACTTAGTCAAAAAAACTTAGTTAGTGAGCAAGATAAATCTCCGGACATTCCATCATCAACTGCTCTGTCTATTTTCTTCTTCCTGCTGCACTTCCGCTCATGCAGCTGCTCTTTCTTCTGTTCGTCCTCTTTCAGGATTTCCTGCACAATCTTCTGTGCGCTGCGTGTTCAGCGCTTTTCGCTTTTCAAAGCGTGCCTGCTCAGAATCCGCCGCCAATGTGATGCCGTAGCGGTTGTGAAAGGTTACTTTCTTGTGATCCACCTTGTCGCTTTTTGGGAACACCTTTTGGCGGCAATTTCCACGGCATCGTCCTGGATGACGCAGTGCCCCAACTTCAGGCAGGCAAGACAGCCCTTGCAGAAGCCAACCTTTCCGTACTCCGTATCGTCTGATTTTTCAACAATTCTTTATAAATTCAGAATTCCCTTTCACGGATTGTTCCCACTTTCGCAGGATCTCTTCTATATATGAGGCGGTCCTGACGCGGTTTCAATGTTCTTTCACCAAACAATAGAATACACGTTCCGAGAACATTCTATTGTCATGAACTAAAAAGGGGCACTGAACCTTTTTGTTGTATGCCTGGAAAAAACAGCACCGGTTTTTTCGACCGATGCTGCCTCTTGTTTCGCTCTTATTTTTTCTTCTTTTTTCCGGCGACTTCCAGGACTCCGTTCTCATCCACATCCTTCTGAAACACCTGATTCAGTGCTTTCTGGACGGAGATATAATTCCGAAGCTCTTCCTCTGTAAAATCTGTCAGACTTTCGTAAGTTCTCTGCATACATTTTTCATCAAATTCTTTATGTGCTTCGTAAATTTCCCTTCCGCGCTTCGTCAGGTTGAGATAATATTCCCGGTTATTTTTTTCATTTCGCTCCTGGATCAGAAGTTCTTTCTTTACCAGCTTGCGCACCATCTGTGAACATGCACTCTTGGTTTTTCCCAACTGCTGGGCAATCACTGTGATGGTTACCGATGGGTTATCTCCGACTGCCTGAAGGAAATGCATCTCCGACTGATACAGAATTTCCTTTCCATATTGGTGTGGCATGGAATCATACTGATAGCACAATTCATATCCTTCATCAAAGCTCTGGAGCAATTCTCCATATGTTTCACACTGATTCCACATTTCAGTTCTCCTACTTATTCTGCTGATTTTTCTGAATCCAATTTCATTTCTGATTTTCCCGGTCATTTCTGACGGTGTCGCAATCTTTCTCTTCCTGCCATTGAACTTATTATACCAGACTTATTCCTGATTTGCCGCACTTTCTTTGGACTCTTTGATTGCACGGTAAATCTTGGACAAGATCACGCAAACAGAAAATACGACACCCAGATAAGATACAAATTTCATTACAAAGTTCATTAAAACTCCGAAAGATCCGAAGTTTGAAAATACAAAAGCTCCGATACATACCGCTGCAACCGTCAGTTTATACCATTTGCTAGATTCCGGCTGAATATTAGATGCAGCCACCCATGCCATTCCGGTTGCCGTCGTATAAGTTGCCAGCACTACGATGATTCCGTAAAATGCATAGAATGCGGTTCCCAGTCTCTGTGCCAGCATCAGAAGCGGAATGTCTGCTCCCGCAACAATCGAAGCATTTAATATAAATGCGATAAAGATAAAGATCTGGGACAGTACTGTCACGCCTTGGCCAAGTACATTTCCCCATACCAGCTCTTTCTGATGTTCTGCTCTTGTAGATACATTCGCGCTGTAAGCACTCATATTCAGTACCACATATGTGAAATTCAAAATCGCACTGAAGAACAGGTTCCCGGACATGGACAATCCGCTCTTTGCACGGATCAATTGGTCACCTACTGTAAATGCGTCGGTTCCATTAATGTAGCTGTAGATACAGATGATCACAACGGCAAGCATAATGATCGGTGCAATATTTCCCAGAATATCTGTCAGTCTCTTCATACCCAGCATACTGGTTCCAAGCACAGCCGCCAACATGATGACCGTTCCCGCAAATACCGGGAGATTAAAAGCCTGATGTAAAGAAGCTGCTCCTCCGGCGATCATACTTCCGACCATCAGGAAAAAGGTCAGCGTATTAAACCACTGAATCGCAGTTCCGATATATTTTCCACAATAATGTTTGTACATCATTTCCATATTTGCAAGTTTATATTTTCTACAGTCTCTGGAAACAACTGCAATACACAACAGTATCAGCGCCGAGGACATAATCAGTCCGAAAATGGCTGATGCTCCATGAGATGCCCAGAACTGTAACAGTTCTGCTCCGGTTGCGAATCCCGCTCCGATTCCGAAAGATACATACGACCCGGCAAGGATCAACAGCGTTTTAACTGAAAATTCTTTTGTCTTTTTTTCGCTCATAATTTTACCCTTTCTCATTCCATTGCGGAATGATAACTCAGAAATTAATAGTTTAGATAATTAACAGTTAATATGCTTGTCTGTATAGTAATATATTCGTTTCCGTTTGTCAACACCAAAATTTGCCGCGTTTTATTTTTGGGGGTTATAATGATGTAGCAAAAATAATCACCAAAAACTTTGCTTATTTTTTGATAAAATCTTATATTGATTTTCCGAAAAAAATCAACTATTATTTAAGCACATTAACAATTAATATGCTTCACTTTGCAAAGTTATATAGAAAGGAATCTGTACTATGAAATATAATTTTGATGAAATGCTCGATCGAAACGGAACTCTCAGTTATAAATGGGATGGACGTTCTATTGATTATCCTGATAATCCCGAGGCGCTTCCGTTCTGGATTGCAGATACCGATTTTCCATGTCCGCGACCGATCGTAAAAGCCGTTCAGGAACGGGCAGCTCATCCAATCTACGGCTATTCCAAAGTCTCGGATGACTCCAAAGCTCTTATCGCTGCCTGGGAAAAGAAACGAAACGGCTGGGATGCCAAACCGGAATGGGTTACCTTTACCAACGGAATCGTTCCGGCGCTCAGTGCAATTGTCGCCGCATTTACTGAACCGGGCGACGGTGTGATCATCCAGCCACCGGTCTATTATCCGTTTCTGGACTCCGTAATAAACAATGATCGAACCGTCGTAAACAATGACCTGATCTTTGATGGGGAAAAATGGACCATTAATTTTGAGGAACTGGAAGAACTGGCTGCGAAACCAGAAAACAAGCTCTTGCTTTTCTGCCATCCTTTAAATCCAGTTTCCCGTGTTTTATCAGAAGAGGAACTTCGCCGTGTGGGTGAGATCTGCGTCCGCCACCATGTGATCCTGGCAGTGGATGAAATTCATTCTGACTTAATCTACCGCCACTGCACCTTCCACTCCATAGCCGCTCTGAGTAAAGAGATCGAACAGAACTGTATTGTCGCAACTTCGCCATCCAAGACCTTTAATATCGCAGGACTGCAGTTATCTGCGATCCTGATTCCAAATAAAAATTTACTGAAAGCATTTGAAAAAGAAACGGCGAAACGTGTCCTTTACATTGCTAATCTGTTCGGAGCCACCGCATTTCAGGCTGCTTATTCTGATCCGGAATGTGAAGAATATTTAGAGCAACTGATTGATTATCTCTGGGACAATTATCTGTTCCTGGATCAGTACCTGAAAGAACATATGCCCAAGATCAAATGCCAGAAACCGGATGCCACCTATCTGTTGTGGTTAGATTTCCGTGAACTCGGACTTTCTGATGAAGAATTGCAGAAATTCTGTCTGCAGGAAGGCAATATAGCCTTAGATGTCGGTGCCTGGTTTGGCGGAGACGGATCCGGCTTTATGCGTCTGAATATCGGATGCTCCAGATCATTGTTAAAACAGGGACTTGACCGGTTGGCTGCTGCCTATCAGAAACGGGGATTTTAAACATGGAATCAAAAAAATACCATATCGGAGAGCTTTTTCCTGATCTCACGATCAAAACTGCTTTTCATGAAGACCGCAAGGTCTCAGACGTTCTGCACGGAAAAACCATTTTCTGGGTGCTCCGTTATATCGGTTGCCCGGTCTGTCGGCTGGATGTAACGCTGATCGCGCAACGCTACCGTGAATTTGTCCAAAAAGGATCACAGGTTTTCGTAGTCATGCAAAGTGACAAAGAGCACCTGCGAAATTCCATAAGTCCCACAGACCTTCCTTTTGAGATTGTCTGCGATTCAGATCAGACCTTTTATAAAACCTTGATGATCCGTCCTGCTGCTTCTCTGGATGCACTGGCCGGAACCATGACCGACAAACTCCAGACCAAAGGTGGCCTTGCCGAGCAGTACGGATTTACCCACGGAGATTATGAAGGCAATGAACTGCAGCTCCCGGCTATGTTTCTCGTAGATGAAAACCGGAAAATCCTGTATGTCCACTATGCCACAGAACTGGCTGACATGCCGACCATCGATGACGTCTTAGAACTGTTGTAAATCGAAACCATTATCTAATCCAATGATATAGAACTTATGCTTCAACAGTAGAAAGGAGAAAACACTATGAATCCATATTTTCCATTATTATTCAGCCCATTAAAAGTCAAAAAAACCACCTTCCGTAACCGGATCTTTGCCGGTCCTACCGGATTAAAAGAACTGACGGACAACCGTCATCTGGTAATTAAGAATCTGGATTACCTGCGCCGCAAAGCCCAGGGCGGAGCTGCCATGGTATGTCTGGGTGATGTGCAGGTAGATGAAACCGGTGACATTTCCTGGAATCCAAAGGTTCGCGCCTGGGATAAAGAAAATGAGCCAGGATTTTATGACATGGCAGGTGTCATTCAGGCACACGGTGCTCACGCTTCCATGGAACTGATTCACTGTGGTATGCATTTCCACGAAGAAAACCGGATCAACTACGGCCCTAGCGATATGATCGATGAATTTGACCAAAAAGACGGTTACGGAATCCGCCGTCATAAAATCACTGCCATGCCGCTGGAAATCATCGAAAAGATCGCGGACAGCTACGGAAAAGCAGCCCTCCGTGCAAAACACTGTGGATTTGAATCGGTCCTGCTCCATGCCGGACACGGCTGGCTCCCGGCACAGTTCTTATCCCCGATCTTAAATACCCGTACCGATGAATTTGGCGGCAGTCTGGAAAACCGCGCCCGTTTCACCATGATGGTGGTAGACAAGATCCGTGAATACTGTGGCCCGAACTTCATCATTGAAGCCCGAATTTCCTGGAAAGAAGGAATGTATGACGGTTATCAGTTGGAAGACAGCATCGAATTCTGCAAAATGCTGGAAGCCCACGGAGTCGATATGATCCAAGTCTCCTGCGGTTCCCTTCATTTCCATGATTCTACCATCCTTTCGCTGCCATCCTGGTTCGATACCAACGAAGGCCACAACCTTGCTGCTGCCGTAGAGATCAAAAAAGTGGTTAAGATACCGGTCGGAACCGTAGGTGCTGTGACCGATCCGACTCTGGTCGAGCAATGGCTGGAAGAGGGAAAGATCGACTATGTCGTTATGACACGTGCCCTGATCGCAGATCCGGATTTCCCGAAAAAAGCCATGCACGGGAAACTGAAAGATATCCGCCCCTGCCTGCGCTGCCTCGCCTGCATGACCGGAGGATATTTCAACCTGCCGATGCACTGCTCCGTCAATCCTCAGATTGGCCGGGACAGCGATTACAAATTCATGCCGTTACCGACAGAAAAACAGCGTCTGCTGATCGCCGGTGGCGGTCCTGCCGGTATGGAAGCCGCCATTATTGCCTCCAAGCGTGGCCATGACGTCATCCTCTGCGAGAAGGAAGACAAACTGGGTGGACTGCTGAATGTGGTAGAAAAGGAGTCCTTCAAAGAACGGATCGGCAAATATAAGAATTACCTGATCTATCAGCTTGGAAAGAGCGCCGTAGATGTACGCCTGAATACCGAAGTTACCCCGGAACTGATTGAACAGCTCCAGCCGGATGTAGTCTTTGCCGCTGTGGGCGGCCACCCGATTCTTCCTCCGATCAAAGGAATTGAAAAAGCCATTCAGATTGTTGATTATTACAGAGACGAACCGGAAATCGGAGAAAATGTTCTGGTACTGGGCGGCGGATTTGCAGGTGCAGAATGTGCCATCGGACTGGCAATTGCCGGCAAAAAAGCCACTGTCGTTGAAATGTCTGATGCTCTCGCTTCCGGTCCGAACACCCCTTACCCGGGAACCGGAGCCATTCAACTGGATGCCCTCCAAACCAACATCGACAAACATCATGTCAATGTCATGCTGAACACCAAATGTGTGGAGATCACCGATGACGGCATGATCTGCGAGGATAAAGACGGCAACCGCATCGAACTGAAAGCTGATAAAGTCATTGTGGCAACCGGTATTGCAGCCAACGTAGATACCGTGGAAACGCTCCGTGATACAGTGATTGATTTCACACCAATCGGTGACTGCTACCAGCCTGGACTGATCCGTACTGCAGTCCGCCAGGCATACGATGCGGCATTATATCTGTAACATGCACAGGATTGTTACTTTGTGTTAAATTCTTTCTAGCATAAATACAATATTTATGTGAATTATGACTCACTCTACAATATAGTAGGGGTGATTTCTAATGAACTTTCTTGAAGGTTTTGCCCATAAACTCCGGGAAAAACGGGAGCAGGGAAAAATAACTCAACGCGAGTTAGCAGATCGACTTAATATGTGTTCCCGCACCATCATTGAAATCGAAAACTGCAAGAGCAACCCAAGATTTGAAACTGTCGCGTTAATTGCTGAAGAAATGAATATCAGTCTTGACGGTATTGTTTTTCACGATAAAGTGTCTCAAACAGTTCCTAAATGCGTAGTGGATTTCTTTGCTAACAAAAGCGAGGCAGATGCACAGAAATACATAGATTTATGTCGAAGTGCGGAAAAGCTACAATAAAATTCGCATGTTAAAAACTGCTACATAGAAACGAAAAAAAGGCCGATAACCCGCGCAGCCTATTGGCTTGGAGACCGTTTCAAGTTTTGTGTAAACTCAAAAAACTGATATAAGATATGTCATTAGTTATTCTGGGCAGAGCCGATTTTTTGAGGTTCTGCCCTTGCTTGTATTATAATGCAGTTTCCAGACATGTCAAGCAGGGCTGGCTGGGCCAGCCCTGAAAGGCCAGAAACAGCTTATAATCCGGATAATCGTTCTTCAAAAAATATTTCCAGCTGCGAATGGATCTGTCCCCAATCCTGTCGGTGTCCAGTCCATTTTTTCGTGATATCCACCATGGCCAGATACAGCATTTTCAGGAGACTCTCATCCGAAGGGAATACCGTCTTGGATTTCGTGACCTTCCGCAGCTGCCGGTTAAATCCCTCGATGGTATTCGTGGTATAGATTAAGCGGCGGACCGCTTCCGGATACTTGAAATACGTTGAAAGATTCGCCCAGTTATCCTTCCATGATTTTGCGATTTTGGGATATTTCCCGCTCCATTTCTCATCAAAACTATCCAGTTCAGCCCGTGCGATTTCTTCCGTTGGAGCTGCATATACACGTTTCAGATCAGCCATCAACGGCTTGAGTTCCTTGTAAGAAACGAACTTTGTCGTATTCCGGATCTGATGAATGATACACTGTTGGATCTCAGTATCCGGGAAAACGGCTTCAATCGCCTGTGGAAAGCCTGTCAGGCCGTCTACGCATGCGATCAGGATATCTTCTACGCCACGGTTTTTCAGTCCGTTCAAAATGGAAAGCCAGAACTTTGCACTCTCATTTTGCCCTACATACATGCCGAGCACGTCTTTATGCCCTTCCATGTCGATTCCGATAGCGACATAAACCGCACGTTTTACAATCCTGCCTTCATTACGGACATGGTAATGGATAGCGTCCATGAAAACGACCGCATAGATTTCCTCCAAAGGCCGTTCCTGCCATTCTTTTACGATGGGCAGGATTTTATCCGTGATCCTGCTGATGGTGCTGTCAGAAATCTCGATGTCATAGAGTTCCCGCATATGGCTTTCGATATCATTCGTAGTCATTCCTTTGGCATACATGGAGATGATCTTTTCTTCCATGTCCTGAGTGACCGTATTCTGATACTTTTTGACGATCTGTGGTTCAAACTCTCCTTTCCGGTCTCTTGGGATATCAATCTCCATATCGCCGTAGCTGGTATGCATGGTCTTCTGGGAATGGCCATTTCTGGAATTATCTGTTTCCTTGTTCCGATAATCATACTTGGAATATCCCAGTTCCTCATCCATTTCCTGATCCAGGGCACCTTCCAGGATGATGGACATCATATCCCGCATAATGGAATTGACATCCGTTCCATCCTTGACCGTTACATTGTTCTCTTTCAGGTAGTTGCCCATCATTTCCCGAAGAGCTGCTTTTTGTGGGGTATCCTTTTTTCTTGCCATAAAATAAACCTCCAAACTGGTAAGTCTATCTTACATCAGTTTGAAGGTTTACACAAACTTTGGGATACTCCC
>ERZ781273.144-NODE-144-length-50649-cov-19.056548_pt1 | contig 50649 bp, 36 predicted proteins | sample MGYA00375851_ERZ781273 | MGnify/ENA primary metagenome ERZ781273 (study PRJEB29790, sample SAMN03653692) | human gut metagenome | host: Homo sapiens | place: USA: Dallas, Texas | collected 2013-07-09 | study: EMG produced TPA metagenomics assembly of the Gut... | reverse complement strand
CATTACAACTACTACGCTATCCTAAGTCTAACTTTTTGGGGTCAGAACACATATTTAGTTGGTTTTTTATATTACTATAGATAGAATATAACTTTTATCAAAACAAAGTTTGTATTAATGGGTAGACGTGAGAGTTAAAATTTTATTTTGGAGAAATATAATAAAGATAAAAAAAGAGACTTAAATAATAAAAAAAATCATATTTAATTTAGTTATATAAACTTTAAAAACGCATTAATTGATACTTAAAATTAGATGATGAAATTAAAGAAAACGTTGTAATATCAATGAAATCGGTTGAATTATATGAAAATATAATATAATAAAAAAAAATTTAAAAAAAACGCGATTTTTGAGTTTAATTATTTTACTCAGTGCACACCAAAATGTTATAATAGCAAGTGCAAATAGCGAACTAGTGCTAAAATACTAGTTAAATACAGGTTTTTTATGGAAATATTATTAAAAAAAGATAAAGGAGAAAAAACGTGATCGGAAAAAATAATTTATTAAAGAAACAACAAAAACAAGGAACGCGCGTTGAAACTTACTCAATTAAGAAATTTAAAGTAGGTGCAGCGAGTGTTCTTGTCGGTGTAGGTATTTTCTTTGGAGCTGGGGCTGCTCAAGCGAGTGACCAAACTGCAGAAAATACAGCCGGAAAAAATACTAATGTAGATGCAGGTGTAAGCAATGCTAACAATGCTAATGTTGCCGCTAATGCAAACGTAGCGACAGAAGCTAAAGTAGAAGCTAACACAAATGCTGCTACAGAAGTAAAAGTAGAAACTAAAGAAGAAGCAAAAGCAGAAGTAAATGCAAATGCTACAGCAGAAACAAAAGTTGAAGCTGATAAAAATACTGCAGCGGAAACTAAAGTAGATGCTGAAAACAAAGAGGTTGAGGCAAAAGCTGAAACTAAAGAAGAAGCAACTGATAAAAAAGAAGAAACAGCTAAAGAAGATAAAAAAGAAGAAGCTAAACCAGTAGTTAAAGAAGATAAAAAAGAAGTAAAAGTAGATAATACAAAATTATCAAACTATATTTCTAATATTGAATCTAATATTCAAAGCGGAAAATATGCTAATAAAACTGATGAGAGTTTAGATGAACTTAAAAAAGCTTTAGCTAATGCTAAAATCACAGCAGGTACAGCTACATCTCAATCACAATTAGATAAAGCTTACCAAACATTAGTTACTACTGCTAACTCAAGATTAAGAAACAGATCTAAAGATGCAGTAGAAAGCAAAGTAGAAGTTAAACCAGAAGACAAAACAGAACCAAAACCAGAAACAAACGCTATTGCTAACACTGGGAAAAATGACCCTCGTAATGGGAAAGTAATTAATAAAAATGCAGCATTCCGTGCAGATGTGGCAGGAGCAGCATCAGGAATCGGTGCAGATGTTGAAGATGCAACAGCAACACCAAAAGCAGAAAAACCAACAGAATTTTCTAAAATTAATGCAAAAGAACTAGTTAAACAAATTAACTGGTTAGATTTTGGAGATACAAGTGCTTGGACTAATACTACAAAAGCTAAAGATGGTAGAACAGCTCTTCAAGTAGGATCAACTTATACTAAAGAAATTATGCCTGGATATATAGTTAATATTAAGGTTAAGAGTCTTAAACCATTCCAAGCAACTGAAATCTATAAAAACCGTATGGAAGCAGAAGGTGCTACAGAAGCTGAAAAAGCTACATATGATTCAAATGCAAAAAATGGATACATTGGAACTATTGGAGATCCTACAACTAGAGCAGCTTTCGCAAACAGAGAAGAAGCGTTAGTAGTAGCAGACGCTCAAAATCGTTGGACTGAAATTCGTACAGAAGGAATTGATACTGGTTCAAAACGAACAACAATTTCATCAGAGTATAATGGTGCGAATATCGGTGTTCAATTTGAGATTTCTGCAACATTCCGTGGTAAATCAGTGAAACCTGCAGTAGTAGCTGCTGATGGTGAGTCAGCTAACCCTGGTGAATTAGTAATGTTCACAACGAATGGTACTGGTTGGAAACATATCGGAGAATGGAAAAAAGCTTCTAATACTGTAATGTATGCAGTTCAAGACACACACAATTATTTTGATCCCGCAAATAACTATAGTAGATCAAAACCTGTTGATGTAAATGGTACTAAAATAAACGGACTAAACTTGGAATTACTTCGTAATGCTAATGAGGTTGGCCCAGATAAAAAACCAGTAGCGTGGAAATACTTTGGTAGTCCAGACCAAGTTACGGGAGGATTAGGAACTGGAGTTTTCGGACCAAACGTGTCTGCTAGCCGTTTTTCAGTACCTCTAGTTATGACTCAAGGAGCTTCAGAAGTGGGACTTTATATCGCATCATCAGGGAAACAATCTGCTATGCTTGGATTCTTCCCTCTTGATGAAGGAGACGCTCCAGAAAGTTATGGAAAAGCACAACACTCAATTGGAACGGTAGACGGTGTAACAGGTACAAAACTTTCTCAACCATACTTAGGAAGTGTAAGTCCTGATATGGATGAAAATAACGCAAAAGACTGGACAGGTGATGATAACACTATTTCAGCAGATGAAGGTGTTGATCAAATTTTACCTGATAACTTAAAAGGTCAAACTAATGATATGATTAAATTAGACCGTACTCGTCCAGGAACGTATACTTTAGATGTTGAAGCACACACTGATGGAGCAGCTAAAGCATATATTTACGGTTGGATCGACTTTAACCAAAATGGAAAATTCGATGAGGATGAACGTTCTGACTTAGCGACAATTACAAAAGATGGACCAGTTAGACTTGAATTCAGAAATGCAAAAACAATGATTGACCCAAGTGTTACTGAATTAGGTACACGTGTTCGTATTGCTAGTAATCAATCAGATATTGAAAACCCAACAGGTTTAGCTTTATCTGGAGAAGTAGAAGACTTTAAAACTCAAATTACTTTCCCTCCAAAAGGTGAGCGTAAAGAAACAATCGATGTTCAAGGAGCGACACAAACAGCAACAGTTGCTTTCACGGCTCAAGGACTATACAAGTACAACCGTGATAAAAATGCAGAAATCGATCAAACTGTAGCTCCAGTTATTATTGATAATAGAACGAAACAAGTAATAAATCCAAAAGCTGATGGATATTATGTAATACCAGGAGAAGGTAAATATAAAGTTACTCCAAACGGTAATAACGTAGATATTGAATTTACTCCAGAAGATAACTTTGTAGGGACTGCGAGCGGTATAAGTATCCGTCGTACAGACAATAATGGTTATACAACAGATTGGATTTCTAAAGATAAAACATTATTACCATCAATTAATGAAGTGATGGACAATATGGATGGTCTTTACATTCCAACAGTAACACCTAAAAATATCGAAGGTGTTAACAAAACTTCTACTGACGTTCAAGGTGCAACTCAAACAGGAACACCTGAGTTTGAATTAGAAGGAACTAACAGCAACGGTGAAAAAGTTAAAGTAACACCAGACTTAGATTATCCAGCTAAATTAGTAGACCCAGCAACAGGTCAAGTAACTGACGAGGCTACAGTAACAGTAGCAGGGGAAGGTACATATACAATAGACCAAGCAACAGGTAAAGTAACATTTAAACCTGAACCAGGATTTACAGGAACTGCAAATGGAGTAACAGTATCAGTTACTGCACCAGTTGGTAGAGATAAAGATGGTAATGTACCAGCAGATGCTCTTAAAACAGCAACAGCTAAATACACACCAACAGTAACACCAATTACTTTAACACCAACAAATAAAGTTTCTGAAGATGTACAAAACGTACCTCAAACACAAACTCCAACATTTGAATTAAGCAATGATAAAACAGCAGAAATCACTAGTAAGAAATTAGTAGATCCAGCAACAGGTCAACCAACTGATGCAACTACTGTAACAGTGGCAGGAGAAGGTAGCTACACTATCGATCCAACAACTGGGGCAGTAACATTCGTACCAGAAAAAGATTTCGTTGGAACTGCAAAAGGTGTAACAGTTCAAGCAACTGCAACAATTAAAAATGAAGATGGTAAAACAACTACAATTACTGCAGATGCAACTTACACACCAACAGTAGTACCAGCTGTACCAACAGCACAACCAGCTAAATCAATCGATGTTCAAGGTGCAACTCAAAAAGGTAAACCAACATTCGAAGGTACAACTGTAACAGTTGATGGCGTACAAAAACCAATAACAATCAAAGAAAACAGCTATACATTAGTTGATAAAGATGGAAATGAAGTAACATCAACTCCAGCTTATGCTGAAGATGGAACTACTGTAATTGGAACACATACTATCGATCCAACAACTGGAGAGGTAACATTTACTCCAACTGATAAATCATACTCAGGAAAAGTAACACCAGTAAGTGTTCAAGCAGAAAGTTCAAATGGAATTAAAGTATCAACAACTTACACACCAGAAATCGTACCTGTAACACCAACAGCTCAAGACGCAGCAACAAAAGATGTTCAAGGTAAAACACAAACAGGTAAACCAACATTCGAAGGTGGTAAAGCAACAGTTGATGGTGTAGAAAAAACTGTAGAAATTGATGAAGACACACCAGCAACATTCGAAGATGGATCAAAAACTAAGACAATTCCTGGAGAAGGTACATATACAGTAGCGCCAGACGGAACAGTTACATTTGTACCAGAAAAATCATTCACAGGAAAAGGAACTGGAGTAACAGTTAAACGTGTAGATAAGAACGGAACAGAAGTAACGGCTAAATACACACCAACAGTAACACCAGTAACACCAACTGCAACACCAGCTGAGTCAGTAGCACCACAAGGAATTGTGCAAACTGGAACAGTAACATTCACAGAAGGTGATCCAGTAGCACCAATCAATAAAGAAACAATTACTTTATTAGATGAAAATGGACAACCAGCAGCATCAGTAGAAGCTAAATCACCAGAAGGAAAAGTAATCGGAACATACACAGTAGATAAAGAAACAGGAGTAGTAACATTCACTCCAACAGATAAATCATACTCAGGAGACGTAGTAGCAGCTAAAGTACAAGCGAAAGACGCAAATGGAACAACGGTAGAAACTACATATACTCCTAAGATTACACCGGTAACACCAACAGCTCAAGATGCAGCAACAAAAGATATCCAAGGTAAAACACAAACAGGAACACCAACATTTACAGAAGGTAATCCATTAGTGCCAATCGATGAAGATACACCGGCAACATTCGAAGATGGATCAAAAACTAAGACAATTCCTGGAGAAGGTACATACACAGTAGCGCCAGACGGAACAGTTACATTCGTACCAGAAAAATCATTCACAGGAAAAGGAACTGGAGTAACAGTTAAACGTGTAGATAAGAACGGAACAGAAGTAACGGCTAAATACACACCAACAGTAACACCAGTAACACCAACTGCAGATCCAGCAGAAACAACTGGAAAACAAGGACAAGTGCAAACAGGAGCACCAACATTCACAGCTGGAAACCCTGAAGTACCAATGAACGATGCAGTACCAGCAACATTCGAAGATGGATCAACAACTAAGACAGTTGATGGAGTTGGAACATATACAGTAGCACCAGATGGAACAGTAACATTCACACCAGTACCAAGTTTCGTAGGTAAAGCACCTTCAGTAACAGTAGTACGTGAAGACATGAATGGAACAAAAGCATCAGCTAAATATACACCAACAGTAACACCAGTTACACCAGCTGCAACACCAGCTGAGTCAGTAGCGCCACAAGGAATTGTACAAACTGGAACAGTAACATTCACAGAAGGTGATCCAGTAGCACCAATCAATAAACAAACAATTACTTTATTAGATGAAAATGGACAACCGGCAGCATCAGTAGAAGCTAAATCACCAGAAGGAAAAGTAATCGGAACATACACAGTAGATAAAGAAACAGGAGTAGTAACATTCACTCCAACAGATAAATCATACTCAGGAGACGTAGTAGCAGCTAAAGTGCAAGCGAAAGACGCAAATGGAACAACAGTAGAAACTACATACACTCCTAAGATTACGCCAGTAGCACCAACTGCAGACCCAGCAGAATCTATTGGAAAACAAGGACAAGAACAAACTGGAAAACCAACATTCACACCAGGTAACCCAGCGGTACCTATGAATGATAATACACCAGCAACATTCGAAGATGGAAAAACAACTAAGACTGTAGATGGAGTTGGAACATATACAGTAGCACCAGATGGAACAGTAACATTCAAACCAGTACCAAGTTTCGTAGGAGAAGCTCCTTCAGTAACAGTAGTACGTGAAGACATGAATGGAACAAAAGTTTCAGCTAAATATACTCCAACAGTAACACCAGTTAGACCAACAGGTGAAGAAGTAACTTCAGAAGATATCCAAGGTAAAACACAAACAGGAAAACCTACATTTACAGAAGGTGATCCAGTAGTACCAATGGATGATAGTGTTCCAGCAACATTCGAAGATGGATCAACAACTAAGACAATTCCTGGAGAAGGTACATACACAGTAGCACCAGATGGAACAGTTACATTCGTACCAGAAAAATCATTCACAGGAAAAGGAACTGGAGTAACAGTAGTACGTGTAGATAAGAATGGAACAAAAGCATCAGCTAAATACACACCAACTGTAATTCCTGTAACACCAACTGCAGATCCAGCGGAATCAACAGGAGTTCAAGGTCAAGAACAAACAGGAAAACCAACGTTCAACCCAGGTAACCCAGAAGTACCAATGGATGATGAAGTACCAGCAACATTTGAAGATGGAAAAACAACTAAGACAGTTGACGGAGTTGGAACATACACAGTAGCACCAGATGGAACAGTAACATTCAAACCAGTACCAAGTTTCGTAGGTAAAGCACCAGCGGTAACAGTAGTACGTGTAGATAAGAATGGAACAAAAGCATCAGCTACATATACACCAACAGTAACACCAGTTACACCTACATCAGAAGATGTAACATCAACAGATGTACAAGGTAAAACACAAACAGGAACACCTGTATTTACACCTGGTAACCCAGTAGTACCGATGGATGATAAAGTACCAGCAACATTCGAAGATGGATCAACAACTAAGAAAGTTGATGGAGAAGGTACATACACAGTTTCACCAGATGGAACAGTAACATTCGTACCAGAAAAATCATTCACAGGAACAGCGACTGGAGTAACAGTTAAACGTGTTGATAAGAATGGAACAGCAATTACTGCTAAATACACACCAACAGTAACACCAGTTACACCAACTGGAGAACCAGCTGAATCTATCGGACCTAAAGGTCAAGAACAAACTGGAAAACCAACATTCACACCAGGTAACCCAGAAGTACCAATGAATGATGAAGTACCAGCAACATTCGAAGATGGATCAACAACTAAGAAAGTTGATGGAGTAGGAACATACACTGTAGCTAAAGACGGAACAGTAACATTCAAACCAGAACCTGAATTCGTAGGTAAAGCACCTTCAGTAACAGTAGTTCGTGAAGATAAGAATGGAACAAAAGTTTCAGCTACATATACACCAACAGTAACACCAAGTACTAAATATGTAGATAACAAAGGAAATGCAATTCCAGGATACCCAGAAGTAGACGGAACTGTAGAGAAAAAAGATATTCCTGGTTACACATATGTAGGAACGAAAACTGATGAAAAAGGAAATACAACTCATATTTATGAAAAAGTTGTAACTCCAGTACCAGCTCCAACACCAAACGAACCAGTTAAACCAGTAGTGCCATCAGTAGAGAAAGCTCAAAAAGCAAAACCTAAAGCGAAACCACAAGCTAAGCGTTTAGCAAATACAGGTGAAGCAGAAACACACTCTACATTAGCAGGATTTGGATTACTAGTTCTAGGTGGATTAGTTGCTGCAGCAAGAAGAAGAAAAGAAAAATAAAACTAGATAGTTTTTAAAAAAGCTAATCGTCAATACATTTGGCGATTAGTCTTTTTTTGTTTAATAGAATATAAAAAAAACGGATTTGAAATTTCAAATCCGTTTTATAATTTAATTATTTATTTCCTTGACGTTTTCTTACTGCTAAAGCAATTCCAGCAAGGACAACTGCAAAACCAGTAGCTGCAATTCCACTTGCTTGATCTAAACCAGTTTGAGGTAATACTTTTGAAGTTGGTTTAGAAACTTTAGATGTAGGGATTTTCTTACCATCTTGATCAACATAAAGTGGTTTAGTATTTTCGTTATTAGGTAATTTATTGCTATTTGTATTATTAGTATTGTTGCTATCACTGCTATTACTGAAATTATCATTATTACTATTACTATTATTATTGCTATCGTTATTGTTACTGTTACTGTTATTATTATTATCAGTATTAGTGTTATCCTCGCTAGGAGAAGCGTTTAGCTTTGTAATATTGATATTTACATTATGGATACCATTAGTTATAGCATAATCAAAGTTGTTTTTATCTGCTGTATAGCCTTCAGGTAATTCAATACGAATAGTATAATCGCCGTTTAATAATAGTTTTTCAAATGCTTGTTTATTATACTTACCAAGTGTTAGGTCATATTCTTTACCAGATTTACTTACCGCAAATACTTTAGTTCCTTCTGGAACAGTTTTGTTAAAGGTTACATCTAATCTATTAGTATCAGCATAATTAAATCTGAAATTAACAACTTTTTGAGGGTTATCTTTATCGATAGTAACAGTAGCTTCTGGTGAAGATACCCACGTTACTTTTTGATCTTGATCAACTATTTTTATAGTATATTTACCATAAGGTAAAGTAGGAAGTGTTGATTCGTAGTGTTTGTTTAACTCAACATCAACTCTCTTACCATTTTCATCAAGAACGATATAACGAGTAATTTCCGGATACATTCCATAGTCAGCACCTGATGAATCATCGGTAAATTTAACTTCGATATGACCGTTAGTATCTTTTTCTGCAGGCGTTGTAGTATTGTTATTAGTATTATTAGAAGGGGCAGTTGGTGCAACAACTAGATTTCCATTTATATCTAGAGTAGTCATATTTTGAACTTTGTCCCAAATATAAAAGCGAACAGTGCTTAAATCTACATCTTTTGGTAGTTTATAAGTTCCATTTTTTTCTTTTTTAACTTCTACTTCTTCTCCATCTTTAGTATATGTTAGTGAAGTATCATCAAGACCACTACCATTTTCGATAACTTTACCTGGGTTAAATACTCTTGTTTTTTTATTATATAGGTCTGATTTTTTCTCTAGAGTAGGGGCTGTTTTATCGATTTTAACTATAAAGTTAAGTTCTTGTTTTTTAGCGCCAGCAGCACTTGGTCTATATGTAATTACGTATTGGTATTCACCGTCTGGCATTACGTTACCATCTTTGTCTTTTCCATTCCAATCAGATGAAGAAACAACTGCACTACGTGCGTTCATAGCCCAACCATAGTCTGATTTACGTTGACTTTCATTACCAGATTCAAAAATAGGTTGAGTTCTATTAACATCATCTTTTTTATACACTGTTACGTGAATATTATCAACATTACGAAGTAAAACAGCTTTTAGTTTAACTGAATCATAGTTTCCATCACCATTAGGAGAGAAGTATAGCTTGTTTGCATCATATTTTTTACCATCTTCACCTAAGATAGCTTCATTATAATTACCATTAGTATATACATCAGATACTAGTGATGTGAAGTGGTTTCCTTCATCTTTAGTAGGAGTATCAGCCTTATCATCTGTGTAATAGTAGAAAGGTTTTTCATTATCTTTGAAGTTATAAATTGGTTTTTCTATAGCTTGTAAGTCTTGGAAAGTACCTTTGAATCCTAAGAATGGGGCGCTAACTACTTCTTTTTTAGTTTCGCTATCTTTAAAGAATGTGAAACCTTCTAGGAAGTATCCATTTTTCATTAGCTTACTTAACTCATCTGAATATTTAGAAGTATCTACACTAACTTTAATAGTTTTTGAGCCATTAGCCGGAACAATAATAGATTCACCTTTAATATCAGCAAGTTGTTTTGCTTTAAGAGTTGCTCTACCATCAACTACTTCATCAGTGTTTACAACAGTATTATAGTCTAATTTTCTATCTTTATTAGAAAGGTTATGTACTGTAACTTCATATTCAAACTTATCTCCAACATTACCTAAAGTAATACTTGGTTTCTTATCTTTTGTTGTTAAGTATAAGTCCCCATACGCTGCTGCCGCAACGTCAGCTAACCCTGCACCTTGTTGACGAGGTGAGTAATAAGTATTATTTTCAGGATTAACAGCTGGCTTTGCAGTGCTCATTACTAGGTTTTGCAGTAGAGATTCTAATTGTTCTTTAGAATAATTAGGGAATCTTTCTTCTAATACTTGTCTAACAAGAGCTACAGATCCAGCAGCATGTGGAGTAGCCATACTAGTTCCTGAGTTCATATAATATAATCCATTGTTAACTGAAGAGTAAATCATACCACCAGGGAAGGCAACATCAGGTTTAAGTTCCCCTTCAGTAGAAACACCCCAACCAGAGAAGTATAGCATTTTTTTAGCATCTTTATATGGTTCTTTAACTACTGTGTCTTTAATATTTAATTTGTATTTTCCTGCATTAGCTGCAAGCTCTACACCTAGTTTATTACCGATAATACCTACAGGAATATATGAACTTTCATAACCCCCTAGGTATAGTTTAGTAGGAGTATCACCTTGTTCTTTATTTTGATAAATAAGGACACCTTTTGCCCCAGCTTTTCTAAGTTCAACTAATTTGTCATTATCAGTAACTGAACCACCACTTTCAACTAGTACGATTTTACCATTTGCAGATTTATCGCTATAAGAACCAGCTTCACCTAGTGGTAAATAAACGTAATCTTGATCCCCTTTAGCGTTGAAAGTTAATAAATAGTGGACGATATCAGAATGACCATTATTTAAGTCAGCATTGTCTTTAAGTTGAGGAACATCAAGTGAGATAGATGTTTTATGTGTAACTGATGCATTGTATGCAGAAATTGCAAGAACGTTTGGATCGACTGCTGGTGTGTTAACAGTACCGTAGTCCGGAGCATCAGCTTTTGGTTTAGCATGCCAATACCCACTTGTTGCATAGTTTCCTCCAGCTGTCACAATAGTAACCCCAGCCTTACGTGCTTTTTCTAAAGCTGCACGAGTAGCATCATCAAGGTCATCGGTCATACCAGTAGGAGAACCAAAACTCATATTAATGGTATCAGCTCCTAGTTTTACGGCATCTTCAATAGCTTTTACCATAGTGAAACTTTGTTGAGTTCCACCTTTTTTCTCAGAGAATAATCTCATAAAGATTAGCTGAGCTTCTGGTGCAACACCTTTAATAATATCTCCAGTTGGGGCAGGGTCAGTACCATTACCAACTGCAGAACCAGATACGTGAGTACCGTGAGATAAAGTATCAAATTCTTTTATATCATCATTCATATCACTGTAGTTGTATGCAAAAATTACTTTATCATTGTACCATTTACCATAGTTAATACCAGCTTTTTTCTTTGCATCTTCTAATTCTGCTTCGTTTTTATAGCGGGCTTTACTTTTATCTAGTAGTTGGAATAGATTGTGGCTGATATCTAAACCAGTATCTAAAACAGCTACTACGCGACCTTGACCTTTAATGCCTTTATCCCAAAGAGGTTGAACATTAATAAGTGAGTTTTCTTCGCTTACTTTATTTGGGTTAGTATTTGGTGCGATTGTAGTATCAGCTGTATTGTTAATTGTTACTTCATTACTTGCAGGAGTTCCACTAGCTTGAGCTTTATTATTTTGCTTTACTTCTACTTTTTCAGCTTGTGGAGTAGATTGAATAGTGTTTTCCGCTTTTTTCTCGATAATTTTTTCAGGTTCAGGAGTTGCTTCAGTAGTGTTAGATTGGGTAGTAGAAACAATAGGAGTCGCCGCATGTTCTACTTCTGCAGCAAGTGCTCCGTTTTGAGTTGAAACTGCAAAACCAGCACCTACTAATACTGAAAATAATCCTACTTTATATTTTCTTAATGAATATTTTTTTCGTTCATTTAGCATTTATGTGCCCCCTTAAAATATTGTATAGATGTATATTATCACGAAAAGTAGCAAAATAACAAATGTTTTCAGAGAAAATAGATACTTAATTTTTATTTTATTAATTAAAATAACTAAAACAATACTAACAAAATAGTTTTTTAGAGTATAGTAAGATTATTATAGAAAAAATTTTTAAAAAAATATTATAGGTTATATATTGAAAACGAAAAATATATTTGTTTTTAATTTTTCATCTAAAGTGTAATTAAGTTGTTTTTTTATTAAAATTACAGATTTTATTGAATGTATATACTAGCTAAATTGTAGCAGACTATACGGAAAAGTGTTATAATGAAATTACAACATAAAAACAGAATGGGGGAGTGATTTATGTCGGAAAATAAGAAGATAATTAATTTTCCTGGTGGAAAAGTTAAAGAGGAAATTTCAGTATCAGAAGTTTTAAAGATTAGTGGATTAGACTTCTATAATAAAATAGAGTTTAATGATAGAAATAATGCAGAAGATTTTATTAGGAGTTTAGAATTATTTTGTAGATTCCTTGATAGTGAAGGAAGAGCAAGAAATTTATTAAATGAAGCTTTAGAAGAATCTATCTATAATATAGAGGCGAGAGTTTTTGCTATATTAGCAAGTAATGATGAGGAGTATGTAAAAGAGAAAAAGATAATTGAACTTAGGAAGGAAACCGAGGGATTTCCTATTAAATTGTATAGAATATCTGATGTAGAAGTAAATCCATTCGAATATCGTGTTTCAAGTCACCTTGCGCAATTTTATATGGAGAATAAACTTTATAATAGAGCGCCAAGAAGTTATTATAAGTATCTTGATTTTTTTAATGAAAGTTTCTTTATTGATATGCATCGTAAATTTTTAATATCATATTTATTAAATAATAAATTTAGTGATTATGATATTCACTATAGCAGCCTAGGGGATGAACTAAAAAATGATGAAACTATTATACTATCAAAATTTTTCTATCATATATTAGTTCAAGAAGAGGAAGCTGCCTTTGCTTATTTTGAAAAATTAAGACGAACTAATAAATATTTAAATGTTCATTTAGAAAAAATATTGAATCCTCCAAAAAAATCTATGCATATTTCTGGAGAAGATAGGGTAAAATACGCTCAAATAATTCGAGCTTTCTGTGATTTTGAAGACCTTTTTAATAAAGAGTACTTCTTTGATATAATCGCTAGCCTGAGAAAAAGAACCCCTATAAATGATAGAAAAATTAGACGTTATTTAAAACGTGATGAAGTTACGCCGATGGATATGTTTTGTGATTCTACATTTAAACAAATAGGTGAAAAACAGATTTTTATTTTATGGGAAGCAGCTTTAGTAGATAAGGATTGTTTTTTAGATCTATTTAAAGAAGAAGTACTTGATTTAGAAGGTATCGGAGTAGGAACTGTTAATAAATTAATAAAAAATGGTGTTGAATTTAGGGAGGAGTAGTAAATATGGAAAAAGATATAAATAATAAGTTACTAATCCAACTTTGGAAAGAATTTCTAGTGCTAAATAACTTTTCTAACGTAGAGGATGCCTTGGAAGAGTTTTTAAAATGTTGTAGTGAAACAATAAATAGTAATATTGATGAATATGAAAATATGTTAGAACTATCAAATAATAATGATGAAGAGGAAGAAAATTATGGAGAATACCCTCCTGTAGATTCTATAGACGAACTATTGATTAAAGAAGTTTATGATTTAGAGTTTGAACTTATGAAAGTAGAGGGTAAACTAGAAGATGCAGCGTTAGAAAGCGGTGATGTGGCTTTTGTTGACGATAAGGATATAAACCGTCAATTAAGGCTAACAAATATGTTAGGTAGCTTATACTTAACTCAAAATTTTTATATAAAAGCAATTGATTGCTTCTCATTAGTTTTAAAAGTAAATCCAAGTGATAAATATGATGTGAAATATAAACTTGGGAAAGCATATTTATATAGTGATATGGAAGAAGAATTACTAAAACTGGTAAAAAGTTATGATTATAAAAAAGATGAAGCGCTACTTATGTTGCTAGTTTCTAATTATATAACTAAAGGAAATATACCTTTAGCTCACTATTATTTTGAATGTATAAAATTAATTAATAATAAGTTAGTTGAACATATAAATGCAAGTGAAATACCTGTAGATTTAGTAGAAAAAACACCTAAAAATCTAAAAAACAAATTAGATAGAGTTATCTTTGCATTTAGAACGATAGATCAGTATATCTTAACATTGTATCATTATGATTATATGAAATACTTTGCGAATAATAAGCTTCCGAAGGAAGAGTTCAAAAAAATTGATAGAAAATTTAATTTTGAAAAAGAAATTTTTAAAGGTATAGAAAATAAAATATATATATTTAGAAATAATGGATTCTATACTAAAGATGATTTCGCTGAAGTAAATAAAAAGGACGTATTAAAGTTAGAAGGAATAGGTGAGAAAACAATCTTAAGACTTATTAAAAATGGTGTGGAATTTAAAAAATAATAAAAAAAAGTAGAATAGATGATTGTTTTGTCTATTTTACTTTTTGTTTTAATAGAGATTTAAAGATTTAAAAATATTGATTTGAAGCGAAAAATAAGAAAATTCATATAATTATGTAAACAATGATGTTAAATTTTCTGACAATAGTTTGACGGTGAATAATTTGTTTGCTATAATGTGTAAAACACATCAAAGAAAGGCTATGTATATACAGGTGCATAGAGGGGAAATTGGTAATGGAAAGAAAAAAAATGTTAAAGGTTGTTAGTTCAGCTATGGCTCTCACTATGTTACTAGCAGGATGTTCAAGTGCAAGTAACAAATCAGCAAGTCAAGGAGCTGTTGAGTTTAAAACGTCAGTAGATAACGGAGGAACTGCTATTCAAGATGGTAAATTGAAAGTCGGTATTCTGAGTGCAGATCCATTAACAGGTATGTTTAACCCTGTATTTTACCTTCAAGCAACAGACTATTATGTTATGGAAGATACAATGGCGGGAACATTCTCAACAGATGAATTATACCGTCTAAAACAAGACGTGGATGATGATCCTGTAAAATTCCACTTAGATAAAGATAAAAAAGAAGTTACACTTACTGTTAATAAAGACCTGAAATGGAGTAATGGTAAAGATGTAACTGCAGATGATATTATTGCTACATATAACTTAATGGGTAATAAAGCATATACTGATAACGCGCGTTATAGTGATGAATATGAAGTAATCGAAGGTATGAAAGATTATCACGATGGAAAAGCTTCAAGCATTTCAGGTATTACTAAAAAAGATGACAAAACAGTAGTGATAAAATATACAGAAATTAAACCATCATTATTATGGGGTTCAGGTTTTATCTCTACATTCTTAAATAAAGATCAAGTGGAAGCTGCTTCAAAAGACTTCTCTAAATTCTCAGAAGCAGAATTAAATACAAAACCATTATCATACGGACCTTATTACTTTGATAAAGTAGTTAACGGAGAAAGTGTATTAGCAAAAGCTAATCCATATTTCTACAAAAAAGATGATGTAAAAATTAAAGAAATTGAATATAAAGTAGTATCTCCAGCGCAAGCAAGTGCAGTAATTAAAAACGGAGAAATAGACTACATGAAATCTCTAACAACTGGAGTATATGAAGGTGTTAAAGATGCTAAAAACGGAGCAGTTTTAGGACAACCAGACTTCTATATGTCATATGTAGGATTCAAACTTGGTAAATATGATAAAGAGAAAGGTGAAAGTGTTGTTGATCCTAACGCTAAAGCAGCAGACGTCAGAGTTCGTCAAGCATTTGGTTATGCAGTTGACTGGGATCAAATTAATGAAAAAATCTACAAAGGATTACGTTTCACAGCTTCTGACTCTGGATTATATCCACCACGTCGTGGACCAATGTTTTACAACAAAGATGGTAAGAAATTTACTAAAGATGTAGAAAAAGCTAAAAAACTATTAGATGAAGCAGGATTAAAAGATACTGATGGAGATGGACTACGTGAAGATAAAAATGGTAAGAAATTAACATTTAACTTCGCAATCCGTAATGTAGGTCAAGACTTTGACCAAACATTAGCTGATACATTCATTAAATCTTGGAAAGAAGTAGGGTTAGATGTTCAATTAGTAGATGGTAAACTAATGTCACCTAAAGATTGGTCTCAACGTGTAACAGCAGATGATCCAAATATCGATATCTTCCAAGGAGCTTGGGGACTAGGATCTAATCCAAACCCATCAGGATTAATAGGACCAACATCACCGCTTAACTACACTCGTTACACAAGTGATACGCTAACTAAAAACTTAGAAGCTTTAAGTTCTCAAGATATGTTTGATGATGAAAAACTAAAAGCAGCATATAGAAAATTTGATACTGATTTTGCTAATGAAGTTCCATGGTTACCATTCAGCTGGTCTACAGAAATGACATGGGTTAACAAACGTGTTAAAAACTTAGACCTGAATAAAATGAATCTTGGGGAACAAAAACTTTACCAATTAGAATTAACTTCTGACACTGGGGCAAAATAATAACAATAAAAATACATTCAAGCAATTTATTGCTTGGGTGTATTTTTTTATGGGAATTTATTGAAAATAATTATCTTTTCATATCAGAGTTACAAAAAATCTATATTATTTTTATTTGATAAAACGCATTATATCAAACTATTATTAAAAATAGACTTAAATTTTTCAAAAATTTTCTGACAATTATATTGACTTATGTTGGAAATAATGTTAGAATATCTTTACGTTAAATTTTAAGTATATTTATATTATTTGGAGGAAATAGTAAATGAAAAAGAGTAAATTTTTAAAAGTATTTAGTTCTGCGATGGCTCTATCAGTTATTTTAGCAGGATGCTCTAGCTCAAACAACTCTGGTTCAAAAAATGCACCAAAAGCAAAAGTTGAATTTAAAACAGAGGTAGATAATGGAGGTTCTGCAGTAGACGGAGCTACATTAAAATACGGTATTCTTTCACCTACACCACTAACAGGTATGTGGAACCCAATCTTTATGACACAAGCAACAGATAACGAAGTAATCGGTAATGTTGTTGGAGAAACATTCTCTACTGATGACGAACGTAAAGTAAAACAAGATAACGAAGACGATCCAGTTAAATTCCACTTAGATCGTGAGAAAAAAGAAATTACATTTACAGTTCATAAAGATCTTAAATGGAGTGACGGTAGTGAAGTAACAGCTAAAGATATCGTTGCTACATACGAATTAATGGGTAACCCTAAATTTAAAGAAAATGCACGTTATACTAATGCATTCGATCTAATCGAAGGTATGAAAGATTACCACGAAGGTAAAGCTGACAAAATTTCTGGTGTTACAGAAAAAGATAACAAAACTGTAGTTGTTAAATATACAGAAATCAAACCTTCAGTTCTATTTGGTGAAGGATGGATTACTAGTGTACTTAATGCTAAACAAGTAGCAGAAGCTTCTAAAGACTTCTCTAAATTCGCAGAAGCTGATTTAAATAAAAAACCATTATCATATGGACCATATACAATTGCTAAAGAAGTAAATGGTGAAAGTGTTCTTGCGGAAGCAAACCCTCACTACTACAAAAAAAATGATGTAAAAGTTAAGAAAATTGAATTCAAAGTTGTATCACCAGCTCAAGCAAGTTCAGTGATTAAAAACGGTGATGTAGACTTATTAGGAAACGTAACTGCAAACGTATGGGATAGCTCTAAAGACCTTAAAAATGGGGACTTTGTAAGTAAACCATCATACTACTTATCATATGTAGGATTCAGAACTGGACTATGGGATAAAGAGAAATCTGAAAACGTGGAAGATCCAGATTCTAAACTAAAAGATAAAAATGTACGTCAAGCATTCGAATTAGCTGTAGACCGTGACCAAATTAACGAAAAAGTATTCAAAGGATTACGTTTCACACCAACTGGTTCAGGTATGTATCCACCAGCAACAGGTAAATTACAAAATGAAAAAGCTACTGCAGTTAAAAAAGATGTAGAAAAAGCTAAAAAATTATTAGATGAAGCAGGGTATAAAGATACTGATGGAGACGGACTACGTGAAGATAAAAATGGTAAAAAAGTAACATTTAACTTCGCTATCCGTAACACAGGAGCGGACTATGACCAAGCATTAGCTGATACATTCATCAAATCTTGGAAAGAAGTAGGATTAGATGTTCAATTAGTAGACGGTAAATTAATGTCTCCAAAAGACTTCTCTTCACGTCTATTAGCAGGGGATAAATCTATCGATATCTTCCAAGGTGCATGGTCATTAGGAACAAACCCAGACCGTTCAAGCATGTTAGGACGTAAAACTCCACTTAACTTATACCGTTACACAAGCTCAACATTTGATGAAGCATTCAAAGAACAAAGTTCTGACGCAATGTTCGACGACGCAAAACTTAAAGAAGCTTACAACAAATTTGACAACTTAGTTGCTGACGAATTACCATACTTCCCATTAAGCTGGGATACTGACTTAACATGGGTTAACAAACGTGTTAAATCATTAAATGCAGAAAAACTTGGTAAAGGTCAACAAAAACTATATGCTTTAGAATTAAATTCTCAAGAATCTGCTAAATAATATAGATTACTATTACGACATAGATAGCTTAGGTTATCTATGTCTTTTTTTAAAAATATTTTTGAAAAAAGTTTGAAAAACGCTTGCAATTTTTAGTTGTTAGGTGTAAAATATAAACAATAAAAGTACAAAATAATTCTTTAAAAACTAATATTAAAGAATATAAAACAAGGAGGACTACCATGAAACAAAATATCAATATTCAATCTTGGCAAAGCTGGCGTAGATAATATTGTGTGTATGTTTTAACGACATAGACACAAATTTAGCGTGCTCTAAAAAGTGTCTATGTCGGCGAGGTAGGATATTTGTAATATACAATGTACTTAAAATTCGATAATGCCGCATAGTAATATAGCTATGTGGCATTTTTCTCTTTTTAGAGTAGGTTAAAATTAATAAATTAATATATATTAACGCTATTTTTAAGGAGAAAAATAATGAAACAAAAAACATTTTTAAAAGTATTTAGTCCAGTATTTGCACTATCAATTATATTATCAGGATGTGGATCTAACTCACAAAACAGTGAAAAAACCGCAACTAAACCAAAGGTAGATTTTAAAGTATCTGCAGATAATAATGGAGAAGTAGTAAAAGATGCTACATTTAAATATGGAATTTTAACTAGCAGCCCATTTGTTGGTTTATATCACCCAGTATTACATGCGAATAAAGCTGATGGGGTAATTACGGAAACAGTATTTGGTAAAACATTCCCAGTAGATGACGCTCTAAAATATAAATTAGATGATGAAGATGCACCCGTAAAGCTTCATATAGATAAAGATAAAAATGAAGCTACGTTAACTATTCATGATGGAGTAAAATGGAGCAATGGAGAAGATCTTACTTCAAAAGACATTATCGCAAGTTACGAATTATTAGGAAATCCTAAATATACAGAAAATGTTCGCTATAATGGGTCATATGAACTTATAGAAGGTATGAAAGATTATCATGAAGGAAAAGCTAAAACAATCTCTGGAATAACAGCTAAAGATGATAAAACAGTAGTTATAAAATATAGCAAATTATCACCATCGTTATTATGGGGAGATGGCTTTATCTATTCATTCTCTAATGCTAAACAAGTAGAGAAAGTAACTGACTTTGCTAGATTTGGAGAGATGGAATTAACAAAACGTCCATTATCATACGGACCATATGTTATCACAAAAGAAGTTCAAGGTGAGAGTGTAGTTGCTGAGGCTAACCCACATTATTACAAAAAAGATGAAGTAAAAATACCAAAAATTGAATTCAAAGCAGTAGCACCAGCTCAAGCAAGTCAAATATTGAAAAATGGTGAGATAGATTACTTAACAGATATAGATGCTAATGTTTATGAAGGAATAAAAGATATAAAAAATGGTAATATTTTAGGGCAACCTTCTTCATTTATGTCATTTGTAGGATTTAAATTTGGGAAATACGATAAAGAGAAAAAAGAAAATATTCCATTAGAAAATACTAAATTTAATGATAAAAAAGTTCGCCAAGCATTTGAATTAGCGGTAGATCGTGACCAAATCAATGAAAAAATATATAAAGGTATTAGATTTACACCTAGTGGATCAGCTTTATATCCACCAACTGTAGGAAAACTGAAAAATGAAAAAGCTACTGTAGTGAAAAAAGATGTAGAAAAAGCTAAAAAATTACTTGATGAAGCAGGATATAAAGATACTGATGGAGATGGATTAAGAGAAGACAAAAACGGTAAGAAAGTAACATTTAACTTCGCATTCCAAGGAGGAAATAACTATGATCAAGCCTTAGCTGACGTATTTATAAAATCATGGAAAGAAGTAGGTTTAGATGTTAAGCTTGTTGATAATAAGTTAATGGGTAAAAAAGAATGGGATCAACGTGTTCTTGGTGACGATCCAGAAATTGACTTATTCTTAGGGGCTGGACACCACGGGTCTGACCCTAGTAGACAAGAGTTATTCGGTAGACAATCACAATTTAATTATTTCAGATATACTAGCGATAAGATAGATGAAGCCTTTAAAGAACAAAGATCTGATGAAATGTTTGATGATAATAAGTTAAAAGAAGCTTATAATAAATTTGATGACTTAATTGCTGATGAATTACCATTCTTTGGATTAAGCTGGGATACAGAAATTACATATGTTAATAAAAGAGTTAAACATTTTAACGTAGAAGATTTCACAAAAGGATACTTACCAGTTGAAAAATTAGAACTAATTAAAGATGCTCCAGAAAAAGAGTAATCTTAATATAGTATTATGTAAGGGGTTATGTAGAGGATGTATCTTTACATAACCTTCTTATTTATGGGGTTTTATATCTAAAATTAAAATTTTAAATCTTTTTTAAAAATTAGTAATTATAGTTGAATTTTTATCTTTAAAAATATACAATGGTATAGGATAAGAATTAAATCAAAATAAAGGAGAGTGTAGTGTGAGAAAATTTATTTCAGAAGTTTTGTTAATTATGGTAACAATCGTTTGGGGACTTGCGTTTATTTGGCAAAATATTGCTAGTAAAGTTCTTGGACCACTTACAGTAGTAGGAATTAGATCGGTAATTGCAGTTGTTTTTATTATTCTTTCTGCAGTATTAATGCCAGCATTATATAAAAGTCAAGATCCAAAGAATCTTGCAATGAAAGTATCTAAGAAAAAAGAATGGATTTTAGGTATAATATGTGGAATTATTCTATTTGTTTCAATGTACATATCACAAGTAGGTGTGGGTATGACAACGGCAGGGAAAGCAGGATTTATTACGGTATTATATATATGTTTCGTTCCATTTATTGGAATTTTTCTAGGTAATAAGCTAAATAAATTTTTTATTATCGGATTAGTATTAGCGGTAATTGGGTTTTATTTTATTTCTGTAAAAGAGGAATTTATCTTAGAAATAGGAGATATAGTTGTTCTTATTAGTGCGCTGTTATTTGGTATTCATATAATAGTTATTGACTATTCAGCTGCGAGAGTTAACTCAATGTTTTTATCAATTGTTCAATTAGTAGTTGTATCAATACTTAGTTTAGTATTCGCTATCTTTACTGAGAAGATTATACTTGCAGATATACTAAGTGTGATTTGGCCATTACTAGCTGTAGGTGTCCTTTCAAGTGGGGTAGGGTACACTTTACAAATAGTAGGACAAAAAAATGTACCACCGCATACAGCATCGCTTATTTTAAGTTTAGAGTCGATAGTTGCAGTAATTGGTGGAGTATTGATTCTTAATGAACATGTTGGTATTCGAGAAGGATTAGGTATGTTAATAGTGTTTGCTGGTATTATCATATCTCAAGTTCCCGATAAAAAACAAATAGAAAAATAATGACAGAGAGATTGATTTATAACCAACCTAAATATAAAAAATTAGGAAAGCTATGTAATCAATCTTTTTTAAAAATATAGCGAATTAAATCTAAGGAGGTAGCTTATGAAGAAGTTATTTAAAATATTTGGTAGTATACTTTTAACGCTAGTTTTATGTTTTGGAGCGTTAGTAGGGTATTTAATGGCGACAGAATATAAACCGCAGGATGTAGAAGTGTTAACTCTACAAAATACTATAAAACAGCAAAGTGAAACTGTGCAGGTAGGTAAAGAGTACAGCGCTTTTGATTGGAATATTGGCTATGCAGGTCTTGATAAAGATGAAGATTTCTTTATGGACGGTGGAAAGATGGTTTTACCACTTGATAAAGCTCATGTAGAAGAAAATATTAAAAATATAGCCCAAATAATTAAAGATGAAAATGCAGATATTACTTTATTACAAGAAGTTGATGAAGATTCAAAACGTAGTTATAACATTAACCAAGTATCATATTTAGATAAAGAACTAGGTTTAAATAGTATTTTGGCATATAATTTTAAAGTTAAGTATATTCCTTATCCATGGCCAACATTAGGTAAGGTAAATAGTGGTATTTATACAGCTACAAAATACAATGTTGATCGTGCAGAACGTTATCAAATGCCAATTCCATTTACTTTCCCTGAAAAATTAGCGAATTTAAAACGTGGATTTTCAGTTATCTATAGTAAAGTTGAAAATAGTGATAAGCAATTAGTTATTATCAATGCGCACTTTGATGCGTATGATAAGGAAAATAAGGGTAAAATAGCTCAAACTAAACAGCTAGTAGAGTTTGTTCAAAAAGAGTACAAAAAAGGAAATTATGTTCTGGTAGGTGCGGACTTTAACCAATCGCTAAAAACATTATCTAAAGAAGAAATCAATAAGGTTCCAGAGGATCTATGGCGCGCAGAGAACTTTGATAAGAGTTTAATTCCAGAAGGATTTAAATTGGTTTATGATGAAAGCAAAAATTCAGCGAGGCTTAATAATAAACCATACGTAAGTGGTAGTGAAGGGACTTATGGATTTATTATTGATGGTTATATGGTAAGTGATAATATCGAAGTGGTTAGTGTAGAAACTTTAGGTCAAGATTACAGATATAGTGATCATAATCCAGTAAGATTAAAATACAAACTAAAATAAAAATAGTAAGCAGAAATTTCTGCTTACTATTTTTTATTTTTATGCTAAGTCTTGTTGTTTATCTTTTTTAAAGAAAACTCTATTTAATTTATCAACGATAGCTGATAAAGCACCATCTCCAGAGATGTTACATGCAGTTCCGAAGCTATCTTGAGTGATGTATAATGCAATCATAAGTGATAACATAACTTCATTGAATCCAAGAACTGATTGTAATAGTCCAAGGGCTGCCATTACACCACCACCAGGAACACCTGGAGCAGCAACCATTGTAACCCCAAGTAATATGATAAATTTAATCATAACAGCTACTGTTGGGAATGTTGCTCCATGTTGTAACCAATAAACTGCAGTGGCACAAGTAGTTAATGTTATTGTACTACCTGATAAGTGGATAGTTGCGAATAACGGAATAGTGAAGTTTGCGATATTTTTATCTACACCCATTTTTTTAGTACTTTTCAGTGTTACAGGAATAGTAGCGGCTGAAGATTGAGTACCTATTGCTGTGATATAAGCTGGAACAATAGCAAGAATCATCTTGAATGGATTTCTACCATTTACACTACCTGCGACAAGGTATTGAACGATAATAATGATACAGTGTAGTAATAATATTACAGCGAATACCATGATGAAGATTTTTAGAATCTTGAATACTTCACCAGAAGCAGTAATGTTCATAAATACCCCAAGGATATAGAATGGTAACAATGGAATAATTACTGAAGAAAGTAATTTTTCAATAATTTCTCCAAAGTCATTGAATCCTTGTTTTAAGCTATCAGATTGTGTTGCTGAGATTCCGATACCTAGAATAAATGAGATAACTAGTGCTGTTGTAACATCGAAGATAGGAGTCATCTTAAATTCGATATAACCTTTAAGCATTAAATCTTCTGGGTTTTGGAAAGTTTGTAGTGTTGCATTAGCAAGAATGCTAGGTAATGTAAATTTAGCAACGATAAACGCGAATGTACCTGCAATAAGTGTAGAAACATATGCAACCCCAGTTGATAGACCTAATAATTTTCCAGCGTTGTTAGAAACTTGGCTAATACCAGGAACGATAAATCCAACAATAATAAGTGGGATAGTGAATCCTAAGAATGAACTGAATATTGATGAGAATGTTACAAAGACTCTAATAATTGAAGTCGGTAGTGAACTACCAAGAACAATCCCAAGAGTAATAGCTAAAAGAAGCTTTACTAATAATGGTATTTTTTTATAAAAACTCATAGAAAATTCTCCTTTACTAAATTTTTTTTAATTAGATAAATTGAATAACTTAATAATATTAAGTTATAACAATTAACTAATTTCACAATTGTATTTTCTAAAAAGACATGTGTATATTATACAAGAAAAAATATGTTTTGTAAAGAGCGGAATACATGAAATCGTTGAAAATAATAGTTTTCATACTTAATGTAGAATTTCAACTGAATTTAGACATAATATAAGCAGTAAAATTAGCAAATCTATAATTAGTTATAAATGTTTTGATTTTCTAATATTACTGCTTAAAAATTAGTTATTGTAAATGTTTTTGTTATATTTTTTTAACAAACTCAGATTTTAGTTTCATAGCACCAAAACCATCGATTTTACAGTCTATATTGTGGTCTCCATCGACTAGTCTAATATTTTTAACACGTGTTCCTTGTTTTAGAGTCGAAGAGCTACCTTTAACTTTTAAGTCTTTGATTACTGATACTGTATCTCCGTCTTGAAGTACATTTCCGTTAGCATCACGATATACTTTTTCTTCTTCAACATCGCTAGTATCTTCTGGTGACCATTCGTGAGCACACATAGGGCATACTAACATAGTTCCATCTTCATAAGTATATTCACTATTACATTTTGGACAATTTGGTAATGACATTGTATTCCTCCATAAATTTTCAAATTTATACAAAGCATATTATACCATAATAACGAAGAATATCAAATTTTATTGAGAATTGATATTAAATAAATCAGAATATTTAAAGAAAACGCTGTAGGCAGATATATTGCATAGTTAACAAAAGAGGATTAAAATAAAGACTAAAGGTTAAACAAGAATGATTAATTTTTGAAAAATAAAAAAATGAGGTATAAAATTATGTCTAAATATGATTTATTAGTAATAGGTTTTGGGAAAGCAGGAAAAACATTAGCTGCTACATTTGCTAAAGAAGGTAAAAAAGTAGCTGTTGTTGAAGAAAGTAGCACAATGTACGGAGGGACATGTATAAATATTGGATGTATCCCAACAAAAACTCTTATCGTAGCTGCAGATAATAAAAAAGATTACAATGAAGCTAAAGCTACAAGAGATAAAGTAGTAGCTAAATTAAACGCTAAAAACTTTGCTATGTTAGATAATAGCCCAAATGTGGACGTTTATACTGCTCGTGCAAAATTTGTATCAAATAAGGTAGTAGAAATCTCAGCAAATGGTGAAACTAAACAATTAGAAGGAGAAGTTGTGGTAATTAACACTGGAGCTAAAAACAATGTATTACCAATTCCAGGATTAACAACTTCTAAAAATGTTTACGATAGCACAGAATTACAAAAATTAGAAAAAGCACCAAAAACATTAGGTATTATTGGTGGTGGTAATATCGGATTAGAGTTCGCTAGCTTATATTCTCGTCTTGGAGTAAAAGTTACAGTAATCGATTATTCAGATAGAATACTAGTAAGAGAAGATGCAGATGTTGCAGAATTAGCAAAAGGTTACTTAGAAGAAACAGGTGTAGAATTTAAGTTAGGTTCTACAACTAAAGAAGTTCGTAACAACGGAGAAAATGTTGTTGTAGTAACTGAAGAACACGGAGAATTAGAATTTGAAGCAGTATTACATGCAACAGGTCGTCGCGCCAATACAGAAAATCTAGGCTTAGAAAATACAGATATCGAATTACGTCCTAACGGATCAATTGTTGTAGATGAGTATTGTCAAACAGCTGTTGAGAATGTATTTGCAGTAGGAGATGTTAATGGTGGATTACAATTTACATATGTATCATTAGATGACTTTAGAATAGTTAATGGATACTTACATGGTAAAAAAGAATATACTACAGCTGACCGTAAAAATGTACCATATTCTACATTTATTTCACCTGCATTATCTCATGTAGGATTACATGAAGAAGAAGCTAAAGCTCAATATAGCAATGTAGCGGTAGGATCATTACTAGTTGCGAATATGCCAAGAGGAGCTGTAAACCAAGACCCACGTGGAATTTTCAAAGTAGTAGTAGATAAAGACACTAACTTAATTCTTGGAGCAACATTATTTAGTAAAAACTCTGAAGAAATAATCAATATTATTAAAATGGCAATTGATAACAAAATTCCATATACTTATATTAGAGATCAAATCTTTACTCACCCAACAATGGCTGAAAACTTAAACGATGTGTTTAAATTAGTATAATAGAATAAAAATAATCCCTAGAACAATTTTGTTCTAGGGATTAAATTTTATCTATGTATTAATTTTAAGATTTTTCTACGTAAAGGTAGACCATAATTATACATTAGGTTAAATACATGAGAGATAACTAAGTCGAATTCTCCATAGTATTCAACAATATTAGGAGAGAATTTAGATTTGAAACCTAGTAAGCTATCGTTTAGGCTTCCTTCGATTCCTCCCATAGATACTTCGCTAATGCCCATTTCTTGGGCTTTTTTCATTGTATCAGAAAATACTTTATATTGTGCAGGAAGTTTAGCAAAGTCTTCATTCATACCAGCATAAATAATTTCTGCATGGTTACCATAAGCTATAGTAATCGCAGCACTAATTACTTGGTCTTTAGACTTATCTTCAATCTCAAGTCCATTAAATAGCGCAATTAACTTATCTGTTCCAGCTACTTGTTCTTCTAAAGTACGTTTTTTCTTAGGAGATTTTTCTCCAAGTTCTTCGATTTCTTTTTCTAAATTCTCTTTACGATTATGACACTCTTTAAGAGCTTTTTCTACATTTATATAAGAAATATAAAGTAGGGCATTATCACCAAATGTATCAAGAAGATTTTCGAAATATTCACGTCCACGAAGTGAAATATTTTTTCTCTTTTCAGTACAAGCTAAGGCAAATAAGAAATCATCCAAGTTTTCTTTCCCACAACGTCTAACTTCAACGAATTTTTTATCTGCATCACGGATAAGACGACGTGTATCTTTTGAGAATAAATCAGGAACAGGTTTCTCTAACTTCGTAACAGTATTAAAACGAGGTTGGATAGTGCTGCTCATATCAAGGCTAAACCCTTTATGATTATAACCATAAGATTTAAATGTTTTTATTAATTCATCGTTACTACGATCTACATCAACATCTTTAAAGTTAGCTAATTTTTCATCTTTGACAGCTATAGGGATATCAAGTTTAACTAATTTTGCCTGTTTAGTTTTAGCGAATTTTTTAAGATTAGTTAAGAAAAATCCTAATAATTCTTTATTGTTGTAGTCCAAGATTGGGCCACGTGGCACGTACCAAAGTCCTTTACGAGTTAAAACTTGAGCTGCGGCGATAATATTATCCTCATCATCAGATACTGCGACTCTAACAGCTCCCCATGTATTTTTAATAGATGACCATTCAATAGCTTGCATCATATTTCCATGTTTATGGCTTTTAATAAATTCTGTGTATTTTTCATTGTTTATATCAGTTAAAAATTTCATAGTTTCTACAAATCCTTTTATTAAAGTACAATTAATGATAACAAATTATAGCTGAAAAATCAATTTTTAGATAGTTAAAGTGGCTAAATATCAATTTTACAAAAATCGCAAAAAAGTGTATAATAATAATAACTTATTTGGAAACACTAAGGAGATATAACTATGAATATGAATACTATTTATGTTATGCTTGGTTTTATATTTGTTTATGCGATAATTTCATCAGTATTAGACAAGAACAAGCAACGTAAAGCAAAAAGTAAAGAAGCATTAGAAAGATTGCAAAGTAAAAGTTATAGGAAAGAACTGGAAAGATTAATTGATTTTAGCCAAAGTGATGCGCTAAATATAGCTACATTAAGAAAGGCTTATTTCCTACAATATCCAGAAGCTAAAAAGTTATTAGAAATTATTAAGAAGGATAGAGGTATTTAAGTATGAAAATAGGTTTAATTGTTGTTTTAGCACTAGTAATATTTATTTTCTTCTCAACTAGAAATAGTGGATCAAAGGAAGAGTTTGAAGAAAAGAAAAAAGTAAGTAAAGAAAAACTAGAAGAACTAAAAAAAGAAAGTTATAAAGATGAATTATTCTCTGTTGTTGATGCTTCAAAAGGAGATATTAATAATATTAAATTATTAAGAGATAGATATCCAGAATTATTACTTAGCGATACTAAAGAATTATGGGAATCTATTAAAGACGAAGTAAGATCAAATTATAATTCAGAAGTGAAGAAAGAAATTGCTGAAGATTTTTCTGATTTAAGAGAAGTAATTAATCCAGAGGCAGGAGATATTGCGAATATTAAGACAATTAGAGAGCATTACGGTGTAGATTTAAAAACTGCTAAAGAACTATGGGATTCTATTAGAGATGATTATAAATTACAGCAAAAGGATTCTATAGATGAGTATTTTACCAAAAAAATTATTGAAGAAGAAAATAGGTTCGATCGAGAATAAAAAAATACAGCCTAGAGTTGAGAAATCAATTCTAGGTTGTTCTTTATTATTTACCTTCAATAGTTATCATCCAAACTTCACTTTGAGCTGTAGTTTTAAAAGGTGGTCCCCAAAAACCATATCCAGAAGAGGTAAAGAAGTGTTTATTATTGATTTTAGCATAACCATGATCAAGTGTGTAGATTCTATCCGTAATATAGTTAATAGGCCATATTTGACCACGATGAGTATGTCCTGATAATTGAACATCTATTGGCAATGTACTGTGATGGTCAATAGCATCAGGTTGATGGTCCACTAAAACAGTAGTTTTGCTTGTGTCAACATTTTTTAATAAATCTTCTGTAGCCAATCTATTTTTACTAACACTTCTATCTTTACGTCCAACAAGAATCACATCATCAGTCAGATTAACACTCTCATCAAATAGAGGTCTAATACCTGTCTTAGATATTTCTTCTACTATTTCTTGAGCTGCACGGTCATGATTCCCCATAGTAGCGTATACTCCTAGAGGAGCTGATAATTTGCTAAGTGTTTCACCCATATTGCGCTTTTTATACATAACCATATCATCATCCATAATATCACCGGCAATTACGATAGCATCTGGTTTTTCTTCTTCAATGATTTTATTTAATTTTTCAAGTTGACCATTTCCGAAAAATGTTCCAAGATGTAAGTCAGATACCATAGCTATTTTTATAGGTTTTTCAATTTTTTTATCAACTTTTATAGTTTCACTTTTAACTATAGGAGAGTATGCCCAATATAACCCTAAAGTGGTCATTCCGACAAGAAATATGCTTGCTATACTTAAACTTATACCTTGAGAAAGGTTAAAGTTAAATAACTTTAATACTAATTTTGCTACTAATAAAATTACAGCTATAACTACGCCGTTTAGGAAGTAGAAATACCAAGTGTTTCCATAGTTTACCCATGGAGCACCTAGACGAAGCATATAAGCTAAAATAGAAAAGTTAGCAAAAATAAAGAATAAGATACCAAGAACTAATCTTACTTTAGGTGAGATAAAAGGTGTTAACATCCATTTTAAGCCGAGCCATAAAAGTAAAACCAGTACTTCGTAAAATACAGCTACCCCTACAAAAGCAACAATAGCTTTCCAATTACTCATAGTTTTTCTCCAAATCAAATCTAATTTCATAAAATAAAAATAGGGTAGTTGGCTAATTTAAAAAATAGACCAACTACACGCTATTAATAAATCTTAAAAATTATATAAGAAATAGTTTAAATTTAGTTTAAATTTCTAATTATAAAAAACACCTCTAACTATTGTAGAGGTATTTTAATAAATTATTTCCCTAATTTTTCTAATCGTTTAGCTAGGCGATCGTTTACGAAATCCCAGTTTACTACACGGAAGAACTCTTTAATGTAGTCTGGACGACGGTTTTGATAGTTTAGGTAATAAGCGTGTTCCCAAACGTCTAATCCAAGGATTGGAGTAAGACCTGTTAAGTAAGGAGAGTCTTGGTTAGCTGTTGAAGTAACAACTAATTTACCTTCTTTATCAAGTGCAAGCCAAGCCCAACCACTACCAAATCTTGTAGCAGCTGCTGTAGAGAAAGCTTTAACGAATTCTTCGTATCCACCAAGCTCAGCATCGATTTTTTCTTTAACTAATCCACCGAATTCAGAAGAATCTGGTTTAGTTAGAGATTTCCAGAATAGAGAATGGTTGTGGTGTCCTCCACCGTTATTGATAACTGCTTGACGGATGTCAGCAGGTACGTTTTCGATATTTTTCAATAATTTACAAACACATCCAGTTTCAACTTCTGGGTGTTTTTCTAAAGCAGCGTTTAAGTTGTTAACGTAAGCTGCATGGTGTTTGTCATGGTGAATTTCCATAGTTTTAGCATCGATAACTGGTTCTAAGTGATCGAAATTATAAGGTAATTCAGGTAATTTAAAAGTCATAGTTGTAATCCTCCCGATTTTATGATTGTTATATATTAATTATAAGAAATATTTTGATAATTAACAACAAAAATGCTTACATAAATCAGTATTTTGTGCATAAAAAGTATAAATTACATGAAAATAATTGTATATTCTAATAAAACATGTTAAAATAGTCAAAGTGAGAATTAATTAATAAGGAGAAGAACTGTGAAAAATTTTATACATAAGTACGGACATATAATTTTATGGTTAATTTTTATAATATTTATGTTTATATCGTTAATGGTATTAGTAAGTCAAGGGATAGTCTATGCGCTTGTAATATTTGTACCAAGTCTTATCTTTTTGTGTCCACCTATAATAAAATTTATCCAGAGAAAAACAAGATTAAAAAAAGTAGTTCTAGGTATTTTTGCAACAATAGTTATGTCTTTTGCTTTGTTTGGAACATCACGTCATAGTGCGGCTTTAAAAGAAGAAAATATAAGAATAAATCAAGAGAAGAGAAAAGAAGAGCAAGAAAGAAAATCTTTAGAAGAGCAAAAGAGAACAGAAGAACAACAAAAAAATGAAGAAGAGAAAAAATCTGAACTAGCTGCTGCAAATAAAAAAGCAGAAACTAAACAAAAGAAAGATAAAGAAGATAAAGAAGACAAAGATACTAAGTCTACAGACAAAGAAAAAGCGGAGCAAACAAAAGATAAAGAGAAATCACAAGTTCAACAATCTCAAGCGCAAAAACAAGTGCAACCTCAACAAAAAGCTAAAAAGGTTGTAGTAAGAGCAAGTAAGAAGAGTGGTCAATACTACACTCCAGGGCACCCATCTTATAATAAGGTAGCACCTAATAATGTAGTAGTTTATAGCTCAGAAGAAGCTGCGGCTAGAGCAGGATATAAAAAAGCTGCTTAATAAATTAAGAAATAATAAAAACAACTTCAAAACTAAATTTGAAGTTGTTTTTTGTTATATTGATTTTTAATTACTTAATTCCGAAACTATTTGTTTTGCGATAGCAAGGTTCATATGTTTTTGTTCGTGTAATTTGTCAACTACTAAATCTAGATTATCATTAGTAGCTCCAGCTAAAATAGCTAGTGATTTAGCGTGAAGTTTCATATGTCCTTTTTGAATACCATCTCCAACTAAAGCTTTTAAAGCAGCTAAGTTTTGAGCTAGACCAACAGATGTAATAATGCCTGCTAAAGTTTTAGCATCAGGATTATTTAATATTTGGCGTGCTACTTTTACGCTAGGATTAATTCCTATAGAACCACCAACACTTGCTACTGGCATAGGTACAGTTAATTCACCGATTAATAGGTTGTTTTCTAAATCGCAACGCCAAGTAGATAATCCTTTATATTTTCCATCTTTTACAGCATAACTTTGGCAAGAAGCTTCGATAGCTCGCCAGTCATTACCGCTTGCTATAACAATGCTGTCAATGCCATTAAAGATACCTTTGTTATGTGTTGCGGCACGATATACATCGCTTTGAGCGAACTTGCTTGCTAGCTCAATTCTTTCAGCTAAGTATTTACCATTTTCTCCTAATTTTTCAAAAGGAATAGCACAACTGCTAGTAACTAATGAACTAGTAGCGTAGTTTGATAGTATAGCCATAAGAGCAATGCCACCAGTAAGGGACTCAAGAGAAACTTTAAGAGCCTCTAACATAGTATTTAACATATTAGCTCCCATAGCTTCCAAAGTATCAACAATAAGATATACTACTACAAAAGTAGTACCCTCTTTAGTTAAAACTCTAATGTTGATATCTTTTGCACCACCACCACGTTGAACGATAGAAGGATAGGCTTCGTTAGCTGTTTTAAGAAGCAAATCTTTATTTTTAAGAATAGTTTGCTCTGCTGAATCAGTATCAGAAATATTGTACAAGGCAACATGACCGATCATTTTTCTATCATGGATTGTAGTCGTGAATCCACCGGAAGAAGCAACTATTTTTCCTGCATTGCTACAAGCTGCAACAACAGAAGGTTCTTCTGTTACCATTGGGACTACGTAGCTTTTATTATCAACAACAAAGTTAGGAACCACGCTAAAAGGTAGAGAGAATGTTCCGATAACATTCTCTACCATATTATTAGCGGTATCGTAATCTAAAACAGTATTATCTCTAACTAAATTTAGATATTCTTCTTCAAGAATATTAGCTTGTTCAATAACTTCTAGTCGTTCGGCTCTATTCTTTTTATAAAATCTACTCCAAATGTTTCCCATAATTCCCTCTTTTAAAATTGTTTTTTATAAATTCTCTTATGATTTTCAATTTTTTCTAATACGAATCGGCTATCGTCTTTAATGTCAGAGATATCAAGATTTCCTTTGCTGTCTACAGTAGTGTCTCTAAAGAACATTTCTTCATATTCTTCTATAGAGATGCGTGTTCTACTATTAAATTCGTCAAAACGATTTTGTTTAAGTTGTTTTTCGTATCCTGGAACTAAAGTCATACTGAAGATTTCAGCAACTGCACCACTACCATAGCTATATAAAGCTATTTTATCTCCAGGATTAAGGTTAGTACTATTTTCTAATAGAGAAAGTAGACCTAAGAATAATGATCCTGTATATATATTACCAACACGTTGGCTGTATAAAATAGACTCATTAAAACGCTCTGATAATTTCTCTTTAATAGCGTCATCAGCTTCTGTTTCTAATAATGTTTTTAAACCTTTTAATCCTAATTTTGGATATGGAAGGTGTAAGCAAATTGCATCAAAATCACTTAATTGTTTATTATTTTTCTCTAAATATTTATCCCATGTAGTAGTAAGACAACCTAAATATTGTTCAGTAGAGAACTTACCTTCTACAAAGGCATATTGAGAGTAATTTGGACGCCAAAAGTCCATGACATCGCGAGTAAGACATACGTTATCGTTGTTTAATTCTAAAATACGAGGATTACTAGTAATTAACATTGCGCAACTTCCAGCTCCTTGTGTTGATTCTCCAGAAGCTTTGATTCCATATTTAGCGATATCACTAGCGATAACAAGTACTCTTGATTCAGGATTATTCATAACATGATTTTTTGCAAAATCTAAAGCTGCAGTTGCACCGTAACAAGCTTCTTTAACTTCTATAGCTCGTACAAATGGTTGAATGTCTAATAATCCATGAATAAATACAGAAGAGGCTTTACTTTGGTCTATGCCTGATTCTGTTCCTACTATAATCATATCAATTTTTTCTAAGTCTTCTTTATCTAAAATTTCAAATGCTGCTTGAGCCCCAAGAGTAACTATATCTTGAGACACAGGTGGAATACTCATTTCAAGTTGAAGTAATCCTTTAGTAAATTTATCAGGCTCTATGCCACGAGCAGTCGCTAGATCGCGAATGTCTAAGTAATACTTAGGCATGGCAAAACCTATTTTATCAATTCCTATTTTCATTTCCTTTTACCTTTCGATCTACGTAATTATTCTATAAATAGTATGTATAGAATATATTAATATTATGTAGTATATAGATTTATAATAATCATATACTTATGTCAAAAATAAAAATTATCGCAATTACTATTGTATAAGATTTTTTAAAAATAGTCCACAGTTTGACTATTAAATTTTTAAAAAGTTGTATAGCACTCAAATTTTAATATAGTATACTTAAATTAAGCTTAAATAAAGACACAAAAAAGAGCTAATAGAGAAGAAACCTTTCTCTATTAGCATATTTTTATTTTTTAGAAATTGCCATAGCGACACCTTGTCCTCCGCCGATACATAGTGAACATATTCCGCGATTTTTGTTTTCGTTAATTAAAGAATGTACTAAAGTAACTAGAACACGGCAACCGCTTGCGCCGATAGGATGTCCTAACGCTATTGCACCACCATTAATATTAACTTTAGAACTATCTAAGCCAAGTTCACGTGTAACAGCAATAGATTGTGAAGCAAAGGCTTCGTTCATTTCGAATAAATCTATGTCTTTAATATCTAGATTTAGTTTTGATAACACTTTTTGAGTTGCATGAATTGGTCCAAGCCCCATAACTTTATTATCTAAACCAACTGTAGTATAGCCATCTACGTAAGCTAATATATCTAGACCTAATTCGTTTGCTTTATCTTCAGACATTAAAATAACGCATGCAGCCCCATCATTGATACCAGAAGCATTACCAGCAGTTACTGTACCATCTTTTTTAAATGCTGGTCGTAGTTTTGATAGTGATTCAAGGGTTGTTTCAGGGCGAACGTATTCGTCTGTATCGAAAATAATTTCTTCTCGACGAGTTTTAATTGTGATAGGGGTAATTTCATTAACAAACTTATTATTTTCTATAGCTGAACTAGCTTTTTGTTGACTAGCTAAAGCAAAACTATCCTGTTCTTCTCTAGTAATATTGAATTGTTCAGCAATATTTTCTGCAGTAATACCCATATGATAATTTTCAAAAGCATCAGTTAGACCATCTTTTATAACGCTATCTTCTAATTCAAAATTACCAAGTTTATGACCAAAGCGAGGTGAACTAGTTACAAATGGTGCGGCACTCATATTTTCTACACCACCACAAACTACTATGTCGCTATCTCCTAGTAGAATAGCTTGTGCTCCTAAGATAACACTCTTTAATCCTGATCCGCAAACTTTGTTGACAGTAAACGCACTTTTTTCCTTTGGGATACCCGCATTAACAGCTATTTGGCGCGTGATATTTTGCCCAAGTCCAGCTTGAAGAACATTACCAAAAATTACTTCATCAACAAGTGATGGGTCTAAGTTAATATTATTTAAAGCATCTTGAACAACTGCTGAACCTAAAGCTGCAGCAGAAACATTTTTAAGACTTCCTCCAAAACTTCCAATAGGGCTTCGTTTTGCACTTACAATAGCAACTCTATTCATATAATAATCTCCTTATAAGTATATTTATCGAGTATATTTTACTATAAACATTTAGCAAGTTCAAATAAATGTATCTTTATACAAGATAAAGAGAAAATATGAATGCATTTTAATAGAATCTAAGGTTTTTGTAACATAATTGTAACATTGTAACAAAAAAATAATAACGTTCAACATTTATAAATATTAATTTAGCAACGTTCAACGGCTATTAGAAATATTTATGTAATATTTTTGTAACAATTTTGTAATAAAAGTATTGCATTTTGAAATTTTTAGGAGTATAATGAATGTATCAAAAATATTGAAAAGAATTTTTATTAAAAGAAGGTATAGTTATGAACAAATTATTAAAAACAACAGGCGTATTTATTTTAGGTGTAGGACTTTTAACAGGGTGCTCACATACTTCATCACAAAAATCAGATAATGGCAATGAATCATCAAAAGTAGCTATTGCACATGTAGATGAAAATAAAGACAAAAATGATAATAGAAATAATGTAACTGAAGAGAATAGTAATAATAATAATGTAGCCCAAGAAAATAATGGCAACAATACAGGTTATAAAGCAACTAGTGATTACAATGATCAAAATAGTAAAATAGCTCAAAATAATTCAAATATATATAGAGCTATTCAAGATAGCAGTTATGTTAACAAAGTAACTAGAAATAGTGGAGAAAACAATAAAGTAGTTAAAGATAATAATACTACTAGCAAAGTTGCACAAAATAATAGTAATAGCAGCAAAGTAGCTCAAAACACTAAAAAAACTCAACAAAATGCTAGTGATAATAAAGTAATGGTTGCTAATAATAAAGTCGAACAAAAAAATAAAAATGTAAATAAAGATGAGAAAAAATCAGTTGAACAAAAAAATGTTAAAAATAATAACGATGTAAAAGCAACTGAACAAGAAAATCCAAAAGCTGATGATAGTTCTAAAGCTACTGAAAAACAAAATAATGGATATAAACATAACTTTAAAGAAGTAGAAAAATTATTAAACGTTATTAACTATAGCTTAAGCAATACTAAAAATTCAAAAATGATAGATATAATAAGATTTAGTGCAAGTATCTCTAGTACACAAAATCAAGTTGTTTATCTTCCAGCAGCTAATTTATTAGATAGACTTAATACAAATAACGCTGAAACATACAATGTTAATGCAGTTCTAAATAAATTATTTGTTGAAAATGGTGTAAAACTAGTTACTGCAAATAAAGCAAAAAGTGAATACACTCCAGCTGAATTAGAAAAATTAGTACCAGATAATAACACTGTTGTTTACTTCAAAAAAGATAATATGTTTGCTATACGTAGTGTAGTAGGTTATGGAGGAACTACTAATTCTATATTTGCTCCAACAGAAGATTGGAAAGTAGAAGGAGATAAAATCTTAATTCCTTATGTAACAGTAGCAACTAATAAACCAACTGGTCTTATGACAGTAAGATTAAATAATAAAGTTTATCCAAATGGACAAAATAAAACTATGTACTATGTTGAAAGCTTTATCTACTATTAAAAAAATATAAATAAAAAAGGCGTACACAAGTTGATATGTACGTCTTTTTTACGAACTAAATTAAGTTCTCTAATATCTATATACAAATAACAAAAGAGTAATATGTACTCTTAAAAGGGAGAATGGCTTGCCTAGGGAGCGACAAGCCACATTATGAAAAAAATTAAAAAGTTTTATTATCTGTTAATATCATAAAGAATTAACCGAAATATTGGTTTAAACAAAAACATTTTCTAACTTAAAAGGGAGAAACGACAAGTGTCGTTAAGTTAAGAAAATTCATTATTTTTGCTTAAGACAATATTATAGGACTCTTACTTAAAATATACTTAAAATTTTACTTAAAATATACTTAAAATAAATTATTTTTCTAGATTAAAATCTATTGGTTCTTTCCCGACTTCTTTTAGATAGTTATTTGTTTCAGAAAAGACTTTGCTACCAAAAAATCCACGGTAAGCAGATAATGGACTAGGGTGTGCAGATTCTATAATTTTATGTTTTGTTTGATCTATAAGTTTTCGCTTACCTCTCGCGTATGCTCCCCATAATATAAATACGACATTATCATTTTCTTTAGAAATAGTTTTTATAATATAGTCTGTGAAATCTTGCCACCCAAGGTTGCTATGACTAGCTGGTGAATTTTCTTCAACTGTTAAAACTGCATTTAATAAAAACACCCCTTGCTTAAACCATTTTTCCAAATTACCAGTTTTGGCTGGTTTGATCCCAAGATCATCATAGAGTTCTTTGTAAATATTAATAAGGCTTTTTGGAAGGGGTACTCCATCGTTAACTGAAAAACTAAGTCCGCACGCTTGTCCGGGATTATGATAAGGATCTTGACCTAGTATTACGACTTTAATATCTTTTAGTGGTAAATCAAAAACTCTAAATACTAATTTTTCTGGAGGATATATAGTTGTAGTTTTTCTTTTATTGTTAATTTCATCTATTGTAATAGAAAGTTCTTCTCTTTTAGGATAATTTTTAAATATTTCTTTCCAACTTTTGTCCATAATTGTACTCCTCTATAAATTATTAAATATTTAATTTTAGTATAGCATACCTTCCTTAATAATAATATGATTTTCTAGAATAATAAAGAATGATAAAAATAAAATACTATAATTATGGTATAATAAAGTTGAATTAATAAATAATAGTAAAATTTGACTAACAAGTGAGGAGGATAAATATTATGAAATTAGGTTTTATAGGTGCTGGGAATATGGGTGGTGCTATATTAAAGGGTATAATAGCGGGAGGTAAAGTAGAAGCTAATGATATTTTTATTAGAAACTCTTCTGACAATAGTACCCAAAATGCAGCTCAAAAAAACGGTGTTCAAGCATGTGGTAGTTTAAAAGAATTGGCACAAAAAAGTGATATAGTATTTATAGGTGTAAAACCTTACTTAGTAGCTAAAGTATTAGAGGAAATTAAAGATGAACTAAAAAATAAAATTGTAATTTCAATGGCAGCATCTGTAGAGATAAGAGATATAGAAGCTATTATTCCAGAAACAAAAGTAGTAAGAATTATGCCAAATACACCTGTAGAAGTAGGAGCTGGAGTAATAGGGGTTAGCTTTAGTGAGCTTTTTAATAAAGATGAGCAACCATATATTGTAGAATTATTCGATAATATAGGAAAAGTAGAAGTAATAAATGAAAAAGATATGCCAGGGTTAACGGCGATAAGTGGCTCAGGTCCAGCATATGTCTATATGTTTATAGAAGCATTAGCTGATGGAGCGGTTCTTAATGGATTACGTAGAGATATGGCATATAGATTGGCTGCGAATACTGTGTTAGGTTCAGCAAAGATGGTTCTTGAAACAAATGAGCATCCAGGGAAACTTAAAGATGATGTCTGTTCGCCTGCGGGAAGTACGATAGAAGCGGTAAGGGTACTTGAAGAAAATAATTTTAGAAGTGCAGTTATCGAATGTGAACGAGCATGTTTTGAAAAATTAAGTAAAATGTAGTAGGTAGTAAAAAGTACCGATTGAATAAAATTTCAATCGGTACTTTACTATTATTTATTTAATTCATCAGTTAGTTCATAAAGTTGGTCAACTAAGTAACCTACATAAGAGATAGCCTCTTTTAATGGTTCATCTGTACTTACATCGCAACCAGCTAGTTTAGAAAGGTCTAATGCTGACATGCTGCTACCTTTAGAAAGGACATTTAACCAAACATCAGCGTAGTTAGAATCTTTATCTATTTTATTAGCGATAGATGTTCCGATAGTTAGACCTGCAGAGTAAGTGTATGGGTATAATCCCATATAGTAGTGAGGTTGACGCATCCAAGTTAATTCTGCACCTTCATTAACAACTAAACTATCTCCGAAAAATTCTTCCATTACTTCTCGTTTTACTTTAGAAAGAACATCAGCGTTGAGCATTTCATTATTATCTACTTTTTTGTAGATTCTATCTTGATATACTGCTTCTAAGTAGTGAGTAACCATATTATGGAAGTATGTTCTACTAATCATATTGCTGATTACCCAACGTTTAAAACGCGCATCAGTATTTGTTTTTAGTAGATAATTTGATACTATTACTTCGTTACAAGTAGATGGTGCTTCAACAAAGTATAGAGGGCAGTCATTGTTTAACATTGTTTGGTGTTTACCTGTGCTCATAAAGTGATAAGCATGACCTAATTCATGTGCTAGAACGAATACCTCATTCATTTTACCTGTCCAAGATAGTAGGATGAATCCAGCTACATTTGGAACTGTTGCACAGAAACCACCAGTACTCTTACCGATATTTTGAGGGAAGTCAGTCCAACGTTTATCATAACTCTCATCAATCATATTAAGGTAATCTTCTCCAAGTACACCTAGTGCCTTTTTCAAGTATTCTCTTGATTCTGCAATACTCATATCTACTTCAAAAGTAGGGTCTAAATTAATTTTACAGTCCGCAAATTGCATGTCGCTAATATTATGTTCACGTGCAAGAAGTTTAATATAACGACGGATATGAGGTGCAAGATCCACCATAAGAGTACGAATTTGACGATCATAAAGTTCACGATTTCCATCTTGTTTGTCTAGTAGGAAATCTATAACACTATCATAACCACGCATAGTCGCAATCATTTTTTCTTTTTTGATTTGTGAGATATACTCATTCGCAGAAGTATTTTTATATGCATTTAGAGTTTTATAGAAACTTTTTGCTGCACCACGACGTACTTCTTTATTATTATCCATCTCATGTAAATTTTCATATAATACAAAACTATTTTCTAATGTTTTACCATTAGCTTCGAAACTGTCGAATTGCATATCTTCATGTTTAGTAACTTCATATAAATTATAAAAGTTAGGAAGACTTTCATAGTTTGCAATTACTTGTTCTGCTTCTTTAGAAAGAGTATGTTTTTTTTCTAAAATAACTTTTTCGAAGAAATATTTTAAATCAGGTCTATGTTTTTCTACAAATTCATTTATAAAACTTTCGTCCAATCCTACTAATTCTGTGTCGAAAAAGCTAAGGTTGCTTGCCCAAAGAGTTGATACTTCTTCGAATAGAGTAGCGTTATTAACTACATTTTCATTGAATCTATCAACAGTCATAGGAAGTTCTGCATAGTGAGAAAGTTTATAAAATTCTTCATACATAGCTTCGTACTCTTTTACCGCTTTGTCTAAGATGTTTAAGTCTGCTAATTTTCCTTCGTAGTTGTTTTTAAATTCTAAGATACTTTTTTTAATTTTTTCTAAAGAATTTATAAATTCTTTATCGCTTTTATATAGTAATGTCATATCCCAAGTATATTTTTTATCTACTTCATTTCTTGGAACTAATTTAATCTCACCCATATTAACCTCCATTTATTAGTGTAGACACTAATAATCAAATTTCTATTTATATATTAAAACTATATCTAATATTAATTATAGTACTTTAATGTAAATAGGTAAAGGTTATTATATTACTTTCATCAGGAAGTTAAAAATTACTCGCTAATATTAATTATATTATAGAAGAAAATCTAGATTATTATAAAAATAACCTAGATTTATTCTATATTAATTAAATTTTATTTCGTCTATTTTATTAGTTTTTCGAGTTATTACATACTCTCCTTTAGAATCTTTTGAGATAGCTTCAAGTAATTGTTTCGCAACAGCATATTCTTGTTTCTCCATTGAGTCCTTTTCTTTTTCAAGATTTGCTTTAATGATTTCATTCATAGGAGTTTTCATATCTACAGTAATTGTTGTGATTTCATTTGTATTAGTATCTATCACTAAAGAAAATGGTATATTTATTTGTGATAAGTCTACATTGCCATCAATTAACATATCCTCATCACTCAATTTAAATTTTTCTTTTATCTCAGAAAATTTAATTTTTCCACTAAATGTTAGTTTTGTATCAGTTTTTTCATAATTTTTATCTAGTACTAAGTCAAATATAGAACTCCTTTTGAAAAATAGATCTAATGCTGAAAGAAAATCTGCATCATCTTCAATTTTTTTAGCTACTAATTTCCCATCTACAACATCAAATTTTTCATAACCAGAATCTATTTTTTTTAAGAAAACTTGTTTTTTCTCATTTGAGTTTCCTTCGGTAGAAGTTTCTTGTTTAGAAGAGTTTTTTAGTATGTTTCCTTTTTCATCAATTTTAATGTCTGATAATATATTTAAAGAATTATGCTCAGCTCCTACTTGAGCATCTAAAGTAAGTTTACTGTCTAATTCAAGATTATTGTCTTTTGGGAAGTTGTTTAAGGCTGTTTTAACTATCTCCTCGTTTGATAACTCTTTTTTTGTTTCTTGTGTTGTAGGTTGATTGTTGTTGTCTTTCTTATTTTGAGCGCATCCTAGTGTTGTTCCTGAAAGAACTGCGATAGCGACAGTTAATAATAATTGTTTTTTCATTCTATAATCTCCATAATTGTTTTTATAGATATTATTTTACTTGTAAGAGTTATTTATGTCAATTAGTAAATTTTATAAAGTTTCTTTTATTTTATAAAAAGTTTACGTTCATAATTTTTTGATGTATAATTTTATTGAGTAGAAAAAATTATTTATTAAAAAGTGAGGTAAATTATGAAAGTAGCTGTAATAGGTGGAGGAATAGTGGGTGCTACTTGTGCTTATTATTTATCAAAAGATGAAAATATAGAGTTAACAGTTTTTGATTATGGAGTAGGACAAGCTACTAAAGCATCTGCGGGGATTATTAGCCCATGGTTTTCTAAAAGACGTAATAAGCCATGGTATAAAATGGCTCGTTTAGGGGCGGATTTTTATCTAAAATTAGTAGAAGACTTGAAAAAAGATGGTTATAATACCGATTTCTATGATCAATGTGGGGTATATTTACTGAAGAAAGACGCTAATAAACTTCCAGAATTAAAAGAACTAGCGGAACAAAGAAAAGAATTATCTCCGATGATAGGTGATTTAGAGATAATCTCTAAAGAAGAAGTTCAAAAAGTTATTCCTAGTTTTGATAATAATGGAGATGTTCTTTATGCAAGTGGTGGAGGCCGAGTTGAAGGTGAACGTTTTGTAAAAACATTGCTTACAGCATCTAAAGCAAATGTTATCAATAAAAAAGTAGAAATAAATTTATTAGATGATAAGTATGCTATTGATAATAAAGAGTACGATGTTGTAGTTCTTGCGACAGGGGCATGGTTAAAAGATGTATTAGAGCCACTTGGTTATGATGTTGATGTTAGACCACAAAAAGGACAACTGCGTGATTATAAAGTAAGTGATAATAATACAGGGGACTATCCTGTTATTATGCCAGAAGGGGAACTAGATATAATTCCGTTTGAAGATGGTGTAGTTAGTGTAGGGGCTACTCACGAAAATGAAATGGGATTTGACTTGGAAGTAGATAAAGAACAATTAGATACTTTTGGTAATGAAGCTAAGCAGTTTCTTCGCAATTTAGAAGATGCCGACATTATTAATGAGCGTGTTGGTATTAGAGCATATACGTCAGATTATTCTCCGTTTTTTGGGGAAGTACCTAAGTTGAAAAATATTTATGCAATAAGCGGTTTAGGTTCTTCAGGGTTAACAACAGGGCCAATTATAGGGTATAGTGTAGCTAATCTTATCTTAGGAAATGAAAACGAATTGGAAGCGGAAAATTACAATATAGAAAACTATATAAAATTAAAATAATATAGTTATAAAGCAAGAGGATATTTTACTAATATTTTCTTGCTTTATTTTACTAAAAAAAGTATCGATATTATGCTTTTTTATGGTATAATAAAATGTGGATTGTTATATGCTTTGATAATCCAAAAATGTCTTTATTTAATAATGGAAATGAATCGTTTTTACAGATTATTTTGTAAAAGTGATGATTATTTAACAAGTTTATGAAAGGAGAATATTATGATAGCTGAATATCTATCAAACATTGGTACCTTATCGTTAGTAATACACGTATTAGATATCTTACTTGTTTGGTTTTTAGTATATAAACTTTTAACTTTGTTAAAAGGTACACGCGGAATGCAGTTAGTTAAAGGTATTTTAATCATCATAGGATTAAAGATATTTTTTAATTTCATAGGTTTTACAACAATGACTTATATTTTTGACCAAGTTGTTACTTGGGGAGTTTTAGGGATAATGATTATTTTCCAACCAGAGCTTAGACGTGCTTTGGAATATATAGGTCGTGTCCAGTTATCGAATATTCTAAAATACAAAGATACAACAAAAGATACAAAAGAACATATCATAAAAGCTGTTGTTGACTCAACAAGACACATGGCGCGTAGAAGAATAGGGGCGCTAATTGTTATGGAAAATAATACAGGTCTTGATGAGTATGTGGAAAGTGGAATAAAAATAAACTCAGAAGTTACTAATGAGCTTATTATAAATATATTTATACCAAATACACCTCTTCATGATGGTGCAATGATTATTGATAGAAAAAGTATTCGTGCAGCAAGTTGTGTGCTACCGTTATCTGACAATAGAAGTATTGCGAGTAGCTACGGAACGCGTCATAGAGCTGCATTAGGATTATCTGAATTAACAGATTCGATAATTATTGTTGTATCTGAGGAAACAGGAAAGATAAGTATTTGTCAAAATGGTAGATTGGTTACTGATTTTTCTGAAAAAGAATTAACTAAGTATTTAGAAGAAAATTGGCAACAATCTCCAGAAAATCTAATATAAGAGGTGTTAGTATGCGATTAAAAGAAAATAATCAATTGAAATTAATATCATTACTAATAGCTATTTTATTATTTCTTTCAGTAAATGAGAAAATAAAAAACTTTTCGGTTATAGGAAACACTGATAATAATGCAACTGTGTGGGTAACAGATGTTCAAGTAGAAGCAGAATACGATAGAGATAAGCAATATGTTTTAGGAGTACCAAATACCGTTTCGGTGAAACTTAGTGGAACACCTTCAAAAGTACAAAAAGAAAGTGTAGCTAAGAACTTCAAAGTAAAACTAAATCTTAAAAATTCACAAATAGGTGATGATCAAAAAGTAAAACTTGATGTAGAAGGTTTAGAAAAAGGTATAGAAGGTACAGCTGAACCAAGTACGATAACTGTTTCTATACGTGAAAAAACTACGAAAGAGTTTGTTGTTACACCAACGCTTAAAAAAGAACGTCTAACTATGGGTTACGAAGTAGAAAAACTTAAAGTTAACGATGAACATGTTAAAATTTCAGGGGATCTTGAAACTATTAACAGTATTCGAGAAGTAAGAGCTGAAAGTGATAATAAAACGAAAATTAATAAAAATACAAAAGAAGAAGCTAAATTAGTAGCGTACGATAGTAACTACAATAAGATAGAAGATATACATATAGAACCAAGTTCTACAGTTATGACTATTGAAGTGAAAAATATACAGAAAGAAGTACCAGTAACTGTAAATACTATAGGCGCATTACCTGAAGGGTATGAGTTAGTAAGTATTACACCTGAAGCTACAAAAGCAACCGTTCGTGGGGAAAGTCAAACAGAGTTAGACAAACTTACGGAAATGCTAGTAGATGTTGACTTGAGTGATGTGAAAGATGAAACAGAAGAACGAAGTAATCTGAAGCTATATCCGAAAGAAGACATACGTGTAACTTCTGATCCTGCAATAGTTAAAGTTACTATTAAAGTAAGGAAAAAATAGTTATGAATGATAAGAAATTAAGGTTTTTGGCTATCAATATGTTAGTTACAGTTGTTGCATTGGGAATTATAATAGGTGCAATATTTATTGATAATCAAAAAATAAAAATGATTACGATGTTTACTGCTATTGGAATTTTAGTAGTACAGAAAATTGTAGAAATAATTATGATAAAAGAAACTAGAAGGATAAGTATTGTAGTTCTTATAATTATAGTTTCGGCAGTAAGTTATTTCGGTTATAGAATGTAAGAAAGTAAAATAAAAATTAAAAGTAATATTTATTTAAATATTACCTTCAAGAATTTATTAAGTAGTATTAGTATATTGATGTACTAATGATATAGGAGATATAATGGATAAATTATTTTCATCAAAATTATATACATATCATAGATTTAAACTAATTATGTTACTTGATTTAATCATAGTAGCTTTAGGGGTACTATCTTCAATCTTTTTAGGTAGAAGTGCTTATCCTGGAGAAATGATTCGTTTTTATGGAATAGAAATCTGTGAATTCTTACTTATTTCTTTAGTAATTTATGGTATATTGTTTAAAATATTTGGTATTAATAAAGCTCTATGGTCATACTTAGGGGTTGCTGAGATTTTCAATATTTGTATGTCGGTAATAATTGGAGATCTTTTCGTAAGTATATTATACCAATTTATGTTACCAGATACATTTTCTAATGTACGTTTTGCGATTTTTTCACCATTATTAATTATTGCGGGAATCATGTTTATACGTATGCTTTATCGCGCTCTAAGAGAAAGAGAAGTTAGTGTAAATGGTAAAACTGTTTATAAAAATACACTTATAGTTGGTGCAGGAGATGCAGGGTATATTCTATTAAAAGAATTATCTAAAAACAACGTGTTTAAAGCTCATGTTGTTGGTTTAATAGACGATAACAGAAAAAACTCAGTCATTAGTGGGGTTACTGTAGTAGGAACAACATATGACCTACTACAAATGATTCCAAAATATGAAGTAGAGCAAGTGTTTTTAGCTATCCCTTCGATAGATTCATATAATAAAAATAGAATTTTAAATATCTTAAAAGACACTAATGTAACTGTTAAAGTAATGGGTGCAGGTGTAGCTATTGAAGAAGGTGGAAGCATCGCTAAACACCTTAAAGATGTCTCAATTGAAGACTTATTAGGTCGTGGTGAAGTTAAACTTTCACAAGGAGAAGTTCGTAGTTACTTAAGGGATAAAAATGTACTTGTAACAGGTGCAGGTGGTTCTATAGGAAGCCAAATAGTGCGAGAAATCTTCAAATTTAAACCTAATAATCTAATATTAGTAGATGTGAATGAAAATGCACTATATATGCTTGAAAGAGACTTGGATTTTGAAAAGAGTCATACAGATGCTTATAATAATGTCTCTTATATTTCAGAAATCGTGAGTATTCGTGATAAAGAGGCATTAGGTGAGGTTTTTGATAAGTATAAACCAGATGTAGTATTCCACGCTGCAGCTCATAAACATGTTCCTTTAATGGAACGTCGTCCTCAAGAAGCTATAAAAAATAATGTTTTTGGTACAAAAAATGTTATGGACGTTGCGATTGAGAAAAATGTAGAGAGATTTATTATGATTTCTACAGATAAGGCGGTTAACCCTGCAAATGCAATGGGGGCATCTAAACGTCTTACGGAAATTATCCTTCAATCAAAAGGGGATAAATATAATACTAAATTTGCGGCGGTAAGATTTGGGAATGTTCTTGGATCTAATGGTTCTGTGATTCCTATTTTCAGAGAGCAAATTAAAAAAGGTGGACCAATTACTATTACGCATAAAAATATTATCCGTTACTTTATGACGATTCCAGAAGCGGCACAACTAGTGTTACAAGCAGGATATTATGCTAGTGCAGGAGAAATCTTCTTACTTGATATGGGAGAACCTGTAAAAATTATAGACCTTGCGACTAACTTAATTAAACTATCTGGATTAGAGCCATATAAAGATATTGATATCCAAGAAATAGGGCTTAGACCCGGAGAGAAAATGTATGAAGAGTTGTCGTTAGACTATGAAAATAGTGAAAAAACAGATAATGAGATGATTTATAAAAATACTACGTTAAATATTAATGTTAATGAATTAGATCAGAAGTTAGCGGAATTAAAAGGTATGCTTGGGCATGCTTCTAATGAAGAAATCAGAAATAAATTATTCGAAATTATAAATTGTTACAACGGCTAAGGTAAGGTAAATCTAGAGTTTGAATTGAACTCTAGATTTTTTTTGAAAAAATATTTATTTGAAGCACCTTATAACTAGCGATTTTTTCAATTTTTTTATAAAATATATTGTAAGAAAAAATTTAAGGAGAGAGAAAATGAATAGTTTACATACATCTTTAACTCAACTTCTGAAAAAATTAGAAGATAAAGAAGTATTAAAAAAAGGAAAAGAAAATACTGATAAATTTAAGGCTGAAGAGTTAGCAAAATATATTAGGGACCTTTTTGTTGAAAACTATCCAGAATTAAAAGTTAGAAGACTAATGGAATCAGTACATTACGCAAATACTTTTGAAAATAAAGTTTTACAACAAACTGCTTTTTTAGTTGATGAAATTAGTGAGTATATGTTTGCATTAGAAATAGCTAATCGTGACTTTGTAGTTGGTTATTTTAATACTCTAATAATTGATCCAGAGATAGAAGCAACAGAATTTAACTTTGTATTAATGGAAGTTAATAGTTTAACAGAAAATAGTTTTCTAGAACTACAAGAAGAGGAATAATAATGAAGATTTTAATACCTACCGCTAAAGAATTAAATAGTAAAGCGGAGAAAGTATCTGGGGAAAAATTATCGAAAAAAACAAAAAGTATAATAAATGAATTTTCTTTAAAAACAATTGAAGAATTAAAGTCAATTTACAAAATAAAAGAGGATAAAGCTAAAGAAGAATATGCTCGTTGGGAAAAATTAACTAAGCAAGACGCAGATAGTTATCCTGCATTGGAGCTGTTTAATGGACTTATGTATAGAAATATTGTTCGTCAAAGTTTTAATGAAGAGGATAGGGAATATATAAGTAACTATGTTTTTATAACTTCTGCATTATACGGAGTTATAAATGCGTACTACCCAATAAGTGAACATAGACTAGATTTTTTACAAAAGTGTAAAATAGGGAATACTTCTCTAAAAAACTTTTGGAGAGAGGATTATGATAAAGCTATTGAAAATGATGATTTTGTTATATCGCTATTGTCAAGTGAGTTCGAAGAGGTTTTCTCACCAGCTTCACGAGATAAATTTATAAAAATAAATTTCATGGAAGATAAGAATGGCGTTTTAAAAACTCATTCTACAATTTCCAAAAAAGCACGTGGGAAATTTTTAACAGAACTTGTTAAAGGTAAAGTTACAGATATAGAACAAATAAAAAATATAGAATTTGATGATTTTAAGTATATAGAAGATCAATCTAGTGAAAAACTATTAGTTTTTATAGCGAAAAGATAAAAAAAGAGAAAATAAAAAAGGAATATAATTTATGAAAACAGAGATGAATACAAAGAAACTATACTATGGATTTCCTGTTGTATTAATAGGGTATAAAGATAGTAAGTGGAAATATAATGTTACTACTATGAGTTCATCATACTCATTAGGTAATACATTAACTATAGGTTTAGCAAGCAAAAGCAATGCAGTGGCGAATATAAAAAAATATGGAGAGTTTACTTTAAACATTCCATGCCAAGAAATCCTAAATAAAGTCGAGATAGCAGGATTCCACTCAGGTCAGAATAAGATTGGTATGGCAGATATTACTTATGATTTAGGTGAAAAGGTGGATGCCCCATTATTAGATGAGTGTTTACTAAATATTGAGTGTCGTGTAGAGCATATAGTAGAACACGGTGATTACACTAACTTTATAGCTACTATAGAACGTAGAGTTATATGTGATGAAATGTTAAATGAAGATGGTAGTTTGAATAGTAGAGATTTTAACCCGATATATTTTATGGGTGATGATAAAGAAAGAATATACCGCTACTTCAATAGTGACACTAAAAAATTAGGTGAAAACATGGGTTGTAGCGCAGAAGATGATTCAATTTGTGGATAAAAATGTGGAAAAGGATGAACTTTTAATTAAGGTCATTCTTTTTTTATTAATTAGTGATAAAGAGTAAAACTATGGTATAATAAAAAAGAAACTAATATAGATATAATTAAGAAAAATAATTGGTAGGTGCGATGAAAAATATATTAAAAAAGGTAAGTATAATATTATTAGGTTATATGTTAGTAATGAATGTGGGTTGTGCAAGAAAAGGAAGTAGAGCTTGGATAGAGAATCAGATATCAGATATAGAAAGAGTGTATCCAACAGAGAATCTAGATGATTTATTTGAAAAATTTCCTAATGGTTTTATAATAACCCAAACAAGATTGTTTGATGAAAATGGAAAGAGATATAGATTATATATAGAAGTTGAGGGAGAAAAGGAAAATAAGGTAATAAAAGGTAAAGTGAGTAAAATGTTATTACAGTCAGATCCGTATAAAAAAATAGTAGAAAAGGAAAGTGAAGTAGAGTATAGAAAGGGAGAGAATCTAGTATTAGCGAAGCCTGAGTTAACAGAAGAATTATTACCTAGAAACTATTTTTTATTTCAAAAAATACAGTTGAATAAGAGTATACTGGATAAATTGCAAGTGATTGATAAAGGTTATAGTTATGAAACTGAAAGATATGACATAACTTATGGCTACAAAAATAAAGAAATAGCTGATTATTTAGGTGTGAAAGATGAGAATCAGAATATTGGAATAAAAGGTAGTGATGGGACAAAGAATTATTTTCATGTTATAGAAATAAACAAAGATAGATTGACGTTTCTTGAAAGGGTTATAGAAAAAAAGGAGAATGAATATAAAGAATAGTTGGTAGGTACTATGAGAAACATATTAAAAAAGGCAAGTATAATATTATTAGGTTGTATGTTAGTAATGAATGTTGGTTGTGCAAGAAAAGGTAGTAGAGAGTGGATTGAAAAACAAATATCAGATATAGAAAGGGTATATCCAACAGAGAATGCTGAAGACTTATTTGATAAGTTCCCAAATGGTTTTAAAGTGAGCCAAACAAGGGTTTTTGAAAAAAATGGTCAGGAGTACAGCATAGACTTAGAAATGGTAGGAGATAAAAATACTAAAAAATAGAAGGAAAAGTTAGTAAATCTCGAAT
>ERZ781273.128-NODE-128-length-54917-cov-8.917611_pt1 | contig 54917 bp, 58 predicted proteins | sample MGYA00375851_ERZ781273 | MGnify/ENA primary metagenome ERZ781273 (study PRJEB29790, sample SAMN03653692) | human gut metagenome | host: Homo sapiens | place: USA: Dallas, Texas | collected 2013-07-09 | study: EMG produced TPA metagenomics assembly of the Gut... | reverse complement strand
TAAAAAAAGCACCCCAAAAGTTAGATTTTCTGTCTAACTTTTGGGGTGCACTTCAAATTAACAAATATGTTAATTTTGCTCTCTTCTATTACTATTTTGCTTTATTTATAAAAATGCCCCGCATTCAAAATACTATCTTGAATACGGGACTATTTTTAGTCTATATCTCTTAGTCTTTAAACTTAATTATATTATTTAAAGCTCTCAAATCTATGTTATTTAATGATTTCCAATCCATTTTTTCAGAAATATTTTTCGCTTTCAAAGAGTACCAACTTAACATTTTTAACACCCAAGCAATTAGATATAAATATGAGCCCAAATCCATTTCACTATCATCTACGTTACCATGAGCAATATTATTTCTAATATTTGAGCCGAATTTTTCAACAAGTAATCCTCTGAATAGGAATAAAACATTTTCGTCAAATGAATCTGAAAGTATTTTTGAAGTTAAAATGGTTCTCAACGTTTTTTTCCTGCTCCCACCATTCTTTTCAATTTTTATAATAGTCTCGCCACATTGAGCAGCTAATTCTCTCAGTAAATTTTCTAATTGTGGCACAAGAATATGAATAGCTTTACTAATATCACCTTTCAATGCAAAATATAACCCATCTTTAAAATTCTGTTCTCTTCCGTTAGGTATTATTCCATTATTATCAATTAAAAAATCTAAACTATTTTTATCCATATCAAACTTTGAACGTATCACACTTAAAAATGGAAAAACAATTGTTATCCCTATCAATCTATATTCTTTTTGAAGATGATAGAACATTTGATCTTCACTTATATATTGAGTTCGACAATCATATCCACTTATAGCTCCGATATAACTATTATCAACATCATAGATATTTATATCGCTAGCGTTCATCAAAAAAAACTTTTCGCTCTCTAACTCCTTTCTCAATCGATTTTCAAACTCTTCTTTATTAAATACTGAAATAAATTCTGATAAATATATTATACTTTCTTCAAAACTCAACTTCTCAATATTTCTCTCTAACATTAAAACCATTGGTTTTAAATTAATTTCATACTTAAACGACTGCATATTAATTGCTATTTGCGTTTGTAAAAAAACAATTTTATTTGTTAATTCTTCCACTTTTTCTTTATCTGAACATTCAACATATAGAGCGAATGCTTTTCTAGCTTCTCTTTCAGCATTTCCAAAATCTTCTCTAACTATTAATTCATCTACATATTTTTCTAGCAACCTAGCTAGTTCTAATTTGGCTTGTCTTATGTTATTTTTATCAGCAAGACACTCTATCTTTAGTCTCAACAATTCTTCCATAGTATAAATATCACAAGTATTTTCTCTTAATACTTCATTAATGAATCGAACAATCACCTTTTTCTTTTCGATTCTATACTCTTTTATAATCTGTAATATTTCCAAAAACTCTCGAACTGAATTATCTTGAATATATAATCGAAGCAAACTATAAGTTAGTTCTCTAACTCTTTTTGTTTCTTCTTTTAGTTTCTCCTTTTTCGAAATAAATATAGCATTCTTTAAAGGATATATTATTCCATCCAAGTAATTATTCTCAATATAATAATTACAAAGATCTACAATTGATTTTATTGTTTCTTTTGCATTTTCTTTATTCTGGTTAAAATAATACAGGACTTCAAAAGTTTTTGTTCTCAAAAAACACGGAAGTTTATTAAAGTTTAAATTTCTTAATTTCAATATATCCTCGTCTGAAATCATTATTTGAGATAAGTCTTTATTAACCATAGTTCTTTCTATAGACATGAGCTGCAATTGATTTTGATGTATCTCTATTTTAAGTTTACTAATTATTCTTAGTAATGATACTAAATTGATATCCTCGTCTGTTGTTATCTTTTGAAATAGAGTATCAAAATCCACTCCTTCACCTGCTTCTGTCAAATAATAACAACTATTTATCAAATCATATATCGCCATTTAACCATCCTCTTTCTTAATTTTGTTTTACAGACATCTTTAATATTTAGCTTAATCCCCAAACTAAATACTTTTTAAGAACATAATTGATATCATCCCATAACAATCTATGCTAATCTCTTGCATATATGAGTTTTCATTTTTCTAATGTTACGAGCTTCATCCTGCAATACCAATCTAGCATATTTTTTCAATCAAAAACACCTTTAAATTGCTCAATTATTATACTATCTTGCTCTTTCTTCACTTAAAATACCTCTACTAAATTTTTCACGTAGTTATCTCTTTCGTGTATTCCTTAAATCCATTCTCACGAAACTTACGCATAGAATATCTTTATCTCAATTGTATCTATAGATAATTATGTAATCCACACAAAAAACCAGGGCACTAACCCTGGTTTCTCAACTTTATTATATTCGTTTTTAGTTCCCCTGTTTCGGCACGACTTCTAAGTAATCTAGCAGTGTCCAGACGAATTCGCGGCCTTTGATGCGGTTGATGGCTCCTTCGGCACAAGAGATTTCGTCGTAGTGTTCGACTTTATCACGGCGGATGCCCGGTCCTGAGATAACGATTGGCACAGGCTCGCCACTATGCTCGCCTTTTTCGCAAGGCGTTGAGTGGTCTGCACAAAGCGCAATGAGTGTGTTCTCGGGTCTATTTTCCATCAAGATGCCGACCATTTCATCGAAGAGTTCGATTCCTTGGGCTTTCTCGAATGGTTTATTGTCATGACCTTTCACGTCTGTCACTTTCAAGTGAACGTAGACTAGGTCGTGATCCTGGATCATTTCAAGTGCTTTTTCGGCTTTACGTTTCACGTTTGTATCGATGTTTCCTGTGAACAAGTCTTCCTTATACACATCGTATCCAGATAAGCGACCAACACCAAGCACCGTATCTTCCCCTGCTACCACTGCAGCCTTATAGCCGAATTGTTCGCCAAGGCGGTCGATGACGGAGAATTGTCCAGCCCCACGTGTAATCACGAAGTTCGCTGGTAATTGTCCGTTAGCGCGGCGTTCCACGTTCACGTCGTGTTCGTCCATGAGTGGATAGATAACTTCTAAGAATTCATTCAAGATGCGTGCCGTTTTGGCAGCTTCTGGACTGTCGTCTTTTGGCAACGCTTGTTTAAATGGATGGCCATCGTTTGGCGCCTTTGGATCTGTGTCTGTGACTTTGGCACTGAGGCCCTCTCCACGCATCACGAGTACCGCTCTATGTTCTGTTGCTTCTTTGAATAAGAACGTTACATCTTCGATTTGTAGACCGTTGATGATGGCTGCGAGTTCATTCGTCCGTTCACGAATGCGTCCTGCACGACGATCGATGACGATATTATTGTCGCCACGTGTCGCGAAGTTACATCTGAAGGCTACGTCTCCGGGTTGTAAGTCCATGCCTACCCCTGCTGCTTCCATCGGTCCGCGTCCTGGGTAGTTGACAGAAGGATTTCCGAATAAGATTAAGTGACCCATGTCGGTACCAACCGTAATCCCTGGTGAGATCAGGTCCATAATCCCGGTCATACCTTCCTTAGCCAGTTGATCGAGATGAGGTGTTTTCGCGTATTGCAACGGAGTTAATCCGCCTAGCTCGACGTTTGGGCGGTCTCCCACACCGTCGGCAATCGCTACGATGATTTTCTTTTTCATACTGTCCCCTCCCGATTAGTAGATGAATTGAATCCAAGCGAAGTACATTCCTGATAGGATAATGGAGTGTACTAGGCAGGCAAGTAATCCAAATTTCAATTCGTCTAATACGCTGAAGTATCCTGTACCGAAGTACAATGTGTTTACTTTAGAGTGTGGTGGTAAAGTGATGGTTGTCGCAAGCCCGAGTGAACATGTTAATGCAAGTGACACTGGGTTCATGCCGACTGTTGTTGCGATGGAGATAATCGCTGGAATTAAAATCGTTGTACGTACTGTCTTACTTGTGAAGATTAAGTGTGAGAAGACAGTAATGAAGATGAGGATGACTGCAATTGCAGCATGGTTTAATTTGTCTAAACCGATGGCATTTACTAAGTTTGTAATCATCCACTCAGCTCCGCCTGTATTGTCAAATGCGTTACCTACGGCATACGCCCCTGCAGAGAAGATCATTAAGTCCCATTTGATTTTAGCTTGTTTCCAAGTTAAAACACCGATACCTGGTAGTAAGCAGAGTAACATACTTAACACGGCTGTTTGTTCAGTTGAAATTGAGAATCCTAGATATTTCTTTTGGATGTCTCCAGTTGCCCATAAGATTAACGTGATAAGGAAGATGATTCCGACACGTTTTTCTTCTGGTGACGTTGGTCCTAAGTCTGCTAATTGTTTCTTCAACGTTTCTTTTACGTTTGCCATTGCTTCTTCGCCGGCTTCTTTACCCACTTTGTATAGTTTCACACCGATAAAGAAGATGATTACGGCAGTCAAGATTGCTTGTGGCATTGATACGATTAACCAGTCCATGTAGCCAAGGTTTGAACCTGTTTGTTTGTTAATGAATCCAATTGCGATAACTTGAGCTGATGTTGCTGTCATAACCATTGATGTTGCGAACGCGTTGTTTTGAACGTTTTGTAACATCATTAATTTCCCGAAGTTCGATTCTCCTGGAAGTTCATTGTAAATTTGTAATAATACGACTGAGATTGGCAAGATTAATGAAGCACGTGCTGTTGTTGATGGTACGAAGAACGCTAAAATGAAGTTTACCGCTAATAATACGGCAAGTGTCTGTACCTTCGTACGTCCGAATTTCACCACCATTGAGAGCGCGATACGTTTTCCAAGGTTCGTTTCACTGATGGCTGAAGTTAATACGAATGCGGCTACCATTAACCAGATGATGTCGTATCCTAACGTTCCAAACGCTTCTTTTTGTTTTTCAACGACTCCGATTAATGGAAGTAGTAATACGGCTATAATGGATGTTTGATAAATTGGAATTGGTTTTGTAATCCATAAAATAAGTGCTGATACAAAGATAGCCAAACTACGTTGTGCTGCGACTGAGAGTCCTTCCATTGGCGGCATAAATACGATAATGAGGAATGCTGCTAATGCGAGAAGAATGCCCCACAGCGCGGATTTTTTGTTTTTATCTTTACTCATGATAATAATCACCTTTCGTTTTTTATTTTTCGTCCTTGACGTTACATACAGTGTACTGAGAATAACGGGGTGCGTCCAATTCACTTTTTGACGTTTTGCATGCCATTTTGTTATCCATTTGCATAACAAATTAGAATAATTATGATATACTAGTGTGGAAAGGCGGGATGTCATGAATATCGATAAATTACAAACCTTTAAAACCCTCTGCGAGACGATGAGCTTCACGAAAACCGCAGAAGAATTATATACTTCACAACCAAATGTCACGAAACAAATCAAGAGCCTGGAGGAAGAGCTTGGGTATCCGCTGATTGAGCGCACGCACAAGAGCTTCACGCTGACTGCATACGGCAAGCTGTTCTACGAGACGGCGAAAAAAGTAGTGGCAACGATGAACGGTGGCTTGAACGCGCTACGGGAATTGGCAGATACGACGAGTCGTTCGATTATTATCGGGGCTACGCCGTTTATCGGGTCGACGATTCTCCCTGCCCTCCTGCCGCTACTAAACGACGCCTTCCCGGACCATCAAGTATCCATTAAGGTCGACCGCTCGAAGGTGATTCTAGCGGACTTGGAAGCCCGGAAAATCCAGCTGGCGTTCTTCTCGGAATATATTCCAGTCGATATGAAGCAATTTGCGAGTACGACGGTGTACGAGGATTCGCTGATTGTGATTTGTAAGACGGATCATCCGCTGACAAAGACGGGGCACTGCACGCTAGAGGATTTAAACGGGGAACGGTATATCTCGAAAGGAAGCCAGTCGTCGCTGCATAAGTTTTTGTTGAAGCAGTTACGGGAGCCGGAGTTTATGAATCGGCAGCCGTTTGTGGTGGATAATCAGTACAGTATCAAGGAAGCCGTGGCGCACGGACTCGGTATCTCCATCGTGTCTGAGCTTCTTGTAAAAAAAGATTTGGAGAGCGGCTACCTTTCCAAACTCGAACTCGATGGCTTCACACCAAAACGGAACATCCAGCTTGTCTACCGCAAAGACTTCGACTCCTCTGTTGTACAGTGCGTAGAGAACTTGATGAAAGAACTAAATATATAAAATAGACTGAATAACCTCAAAGCCTTGTTGGGTGCTAAAAATGATTCCTTTGAATCCTTGCGGATTCTTTCATCGTCGTTGTAACGTTGCACCGGTTCGAGCCTCTTTGAGTCTCTCACCTTCACAGCCTCAAAGTTGGCGAAAGGAATAAATTCCAACGCCAACTAATTCGCATGTGATGCGAAACACGTTACTACTACGATGAATCCGCAGGTTCTCCGGAATCATTTTCACAGTTTTGGTTATTCAGCCTTTTTATTCTTATCAAGTTAATGCGCAGATGCACAGAGAGATTCGATCTTTGCATAGGGGCTGGTGGCACGATAGTGTGAGGTGCGGTTTGGAATGGTGCCGCGCTCTTTTAGAAGACACGAGGAGATATCGGCCCGCTTGGAAAAGGGAAAGATGTAAAATAAAAAACTGGGCTCACTTGAGTCCAGTTTTTCTACTTTACTTCATCCCATTATAAATCTCATCCGCAATCTCCAAGCCGATTTGTGCTTGCTGCTCGGGCATCAAGGCGTGGCCTGTGTCCTCCAATGTGGTGAGGCGTGCGTTTGGCAAGGTTTTGAGTGCTTTTTTCGAGGCGGTGAGTGGCACGATATTATCGTCTTTGCCGTGATAGATATGCACAGGGATCCCAAGCTTATCTAGGTTCGCGTAGGCGTCCATGTCGTAGATATCCGCGATGTAAATCTTCCCGATTTTCGTGCCGAGTAAGTTAAAGGTCTCGGGTACTTCGTCTAGTTTCGGGAAGCTACTTCTAATATCGTCCGGCAATGAAAATGCTGGATAGAACAAGAAGAGGCCTTGGATATTGGTGAGTTCTTCTGCCGTCAGTGCTGTGACGAGTCCGCCCTGGCTACTTCCCATGAGATAAATTTTCTGTGGATCGGCATATTCCATGCCGCTTGCAATACGAATCGCGTCCTTCAAGTTTTGCACTTCGGTGAGTACAGACATCTCCGTCGTTAGTCCCTCACTCATCGGAGAAGACGATGACGACCCTCCTGCGAATTCCAAGCTGAAGACTGCAATGCCGGCTTTGGCCAATGTCTTCTGCACTTCTTCCTCGTGCCGGGCGTCGGCACCCAGTCCGTGACTAAAAATCACGAGTGGCACCCGTCCTTCCACGTCTGGCACAAAGGCACGCGCATAGAGATTCTTGCCATTACTTTCGAAGTCATATTCTTTAACAGTATACGTGCCATCTGTCTTCACTTCGACATGCGCCTGTTGTGTCGTTTGTGGCGTCTGCGCGGTCGCATCCGTCGTGTTCGTACTGTTCGTACTAGTCGTCATTCCACACGCTGCGAGTAGCATCGCCACGCCAATTCCCATTAATTCTTTTTTCATTCATTTCCAACTTTCATTTTCGGTCGAGCCTTTGCCCTTTTAAGTAGTCTACCCGCTAAATAGTGGAACCTCAACTTTTTTGCATAAAAAATCGACCGCAAGTCCTCCCTGCAGTCGCATCATTGTTTATACTAAAAATTCCAATAATTCCGCGTAGCTTCTCACTTCCACGGTTGGCTTGATGGCGGTTCTGTTTTCTTTTGCCGCTAAATTCATCCAGATCGTGTCGATGCCCGCGTTGATGCCGCCTTGGATATCCGCTGTTAATGAATCGCCGATGATCACGGCTTTGTCCTTGTCGTAGTCTGGAATCGCACCAGCTACTCGTTCAAAGAAGACTTCACTTGGTTTTTGTGCGCCGACTTCTTCCGAGATGAACACTTTTTTGAAGTATTTCGCAATCTGCGAGTTTGACAAGCGCCCTTTTTGAATCGTCGTGATGCCGTTTGTGGCAGCGTATAAGTCATATCCTGCGTCCTGTAACGCTTGAAGCAACGCCTCTGCCCCTTCGTACGTTTGGCCTTGCGTTCCGAGAAGGGCTTCGTAATCTGCCGCGAGTTCCTTCCCGTCTTTTTCAAAACCGAAGTGGTCGAATAACTTGGCAAAACGCGTTTCGACGAGTTCCTCACGCGTGATTTCGTCCTTTTCCAACGAACGCCACATGGCACGATTCATCGGCACGTAGACGTCGATATACGCTTCGACATCCTCCACGCCTTGCTGTTCCAAGAGCTTTGTCAGCGCGTAGTTCTCCGCCGAATGGAAGTCCCAGAGCGTTGAATCCAGGTCGAATAATAGTGTTTTATAAATCATGTTCCTAACCTCTTTACATTCTTACCTTATTTTTTGTTCAAACTTATATTCCATTTCCAATGATTTTAGAAAGCCTTCCAGACCTCTTACAAGCTTGCGATTTGTCTCGAGTGGTTTCTCTTTCCCGAGAGCAACCTCTTCCTTTGCTCGTTCCACTAAAGCATTGAATTCTTTCTTGATGGAGCGACGTCTCCAGAAAAAGACAACTCCTAGAACGATAACAGGAACACTCCACGTCCAGAAATAGTGGCTCGTGACAGTCACCACGAATTCGAACGTTTCCCAAACGCCAACCTCAAAAATAGTTGCAAATGCACCCCCTATAATCGAAAAAGCGTGCGCATTTTGTAAATAGACACCGGCGAAACAAAGAGCGAATAGTGGCAAGAGTAGCCGCGCTATTTGATGATCTTTCGGTAAAGGTGCTGCATCTTCTCTTTCTGAAATCACCTTTTCCAATAATTCTCGAAGTCGGTTGGATGTTTCTTGTGTGACTTGCTTCTTCATTCTTGCTCCTTCTAATGTCTAAACTCCTTTTTAAACAGCTGCTGTTTAGATTATAACCCGTACGTTTTGTATTTTTTAACGAGCAGCTTCGCACGTCTCACATGGTCGTTTTCGTTTCCGCTAAGTGCTTCGAGTGCTTCCTCGCAAACCGGCAAGAGTGCGCGGATGTCTTTTTGAATGAAGAGCTGGTTGCGTGCGTCTAACGCCTTTAAAAAGAACATCCCGAACATCCACACGATTACGAGCGGGAAGAACACGAGCATTTCTTCATTGCTAAGGGTAATCATAAAGTTCTCTGATTTTCCACCGTTGACATAGAAGATAAATGCCACGAGTCCAATCGTAAGCAGCACGAGGATGCCAACGAGGACATAAAAATACTTCATAAGGTGCAGCACTCCCGGACTTTCATACGGCAGCTCAATGTCTAGACCGCTCTCCCCGACAAGGCGTTCTGTCAACGCGCGAAACTCCTGCGCTTCATTTTTTCTGTATCGAATTCTTTGTAAATCCATGGTTTTCTCTCCTTAAAGATAGATATGCACTTAGATGCCGTAACGTCTGTATTTCTTCACTAATGTTTCCGCACGCTTGATGTCTACGGCTAAGTCTTTCCGATTTTGCTCATGTAAAATAATCGTTGCTTCGTCTACGATATCCAACAACTCTTCCATTTCCGCCCAACGTTTATCTTGTTCACGACGGTATAAAATGGCTGCAAAAAGAACACCCACCAGCCAAACGATGAGCCCCACCATACATGCGAAAAACATAATACCAAGGATGAGAAGCGGATCGTCAGTATTTCCTCCAATAACAAACCACAAATACCCCAATCCACCTATCATCAAAGCCATGAAAATTCCTAATATCCAGATTAGTACTTTCAACAATGGAGAACGTTCCGTCACAAGGGGAAATTCTGCTTCAATCCCACTTTCGTCCACTAAGCGTTCTGCGACAGCTCGAAAGTCTTGTACCTCTTTTTCTTTTAATACTATTCTTCTGGGTGCTACAAAAATATACATATTCTTCACTCCTTAAAAACGGTAATTACGTTGTAAGTCGTCGACGTAATTTTCTAAATTGATGACTTCTTGTGAAACAACGCCATTGCCTTCTTCATATTGGCGTGCGATTTCTTCTTTCGCGTGTTCGAGTAAGAAAAGTGTTTCTTTTACAAGGGAACGACGCGCCAGCCAGAGAATGAGGATGAAAATCGCAATCAATGCCACCCACAAAATCGGCATCCACCAGTACGGTAACATCCGGTCCATGACTGTTGAGGATTTTCTTGAAAAGAGTATATATATTGAGCCAAGGATGGCCGCCAGGAAGCCTGTCGACATAATCGTATAAAGCGTGATGATTCCAAAGAAGAGCATGCAAAAGAGGCGAATCTGACGATTATCTCTTGGCAGGACGCGCGGTTGTTTGCTTCTACGGTTTACAATGCGAATGAGTTCACGCAGTCTTGTCGTTTGAGACTGCCAAATTGTTTTTTTATAGTTCATAATGTCCTCCTAATAGTACTTATGTGCTTTTTTCACAAATTTTTGTAACTCTGCCACTTCATCTGGTACGGCTGTGGTTTGACTCCATGTTTCTGCTTCGCGGTCTGCCAGTGCTAGCAGTTCTTTCCATTCTTTAAACGTTTCTCTGCGGTGCCATAACCAGACTGCAACGAAGGCGGCCATCAATAAGAACCAGATGGCAGTAAGTGGCCAAATGAGAAACAGATAGCCGAACGCGACACCTAGATGCAACGTCACAAGGCTAACGATGAATAATTGTAAATACGAAAAAAATCCAGATACGAGTCCGATGACGATGCCCGCAATGGCGACTGTAATCAGTACGTAGATGCGAAGCCAATACGAGCTTTTTGGAAGCTGTTTTCCTTGTCCACTCATCGCAAAGACGGGCTTCAATAGTCTTCTTAAGGCGCGAACTCGTGAGGCTTCGACGCTGGTTAGGCGTTTCTGTACTTCGTGTTCTTTGCTCACTTTCTCCATCGCAGCCCCGACACCCGTAGCGGTAGCTTGTACTGTTTCCTTCACCCAGGAAGGTTTGCCAAGCGTTGCATGTTCCTGTAAATACACCTCCAGCGCTTCAACGGCTTCGCGGCTGGCTTCTCTTGGTGAGGCTTTCCACGTTGCCACTTCTTCATTTCCACGGGCCACCAACTGTTTCCATTCCCAGCGAACGGATCTATGGCAGCAGTAGAGAATGACCGCTAATACGGCAAACAGGATGCCGAAGTGAAGCGCCAAGCCGAAGATGACCTTTCCGACTTGTGCGAGAACCTCTGAATCCCCCGTCGTAAACACCAATTCGAGCCCTGGAAAGAAGTCCGATTCGACTAAAAACGCGTTTCCAAACACCACCACTGCGTACACCACTCCAGCAACACTAAGGATTGTTATCATAGCGCGCAACGGTAAAAATCTCATCGGCAGTGTGCCTTCTTCCCCATTTTGCAGGGCAACTGCTCCTATCAACTGGCGCAGTTGTCTTACGTCATGTTCCTTCACTTTCTGTTTCTTTTTCATTGTCATTCCTCCTGACATTCAAAAGTCGTATCTTCTATCCCCCAAATTTTATTTACTGAACCTCTTATTGATTGCTTCTGTTTCTAACTTCAACTCTTCCATGTAGTAGTGCAATCTTTCAGCATCTTCAGGCATTGGAACTTGTTTATATACAGAAAGCTCTTCTTCGGCGAGTTCAGTTAACATTCCAAATTCTTGATCATAGGACTCTACCCTGAAATAATAAACCAAATAAATGAACCCTACAATAAGGAGTAAAGTCCCCATTCCTAGTAAAATTCCAAAAAGTAAAAATGGTGGAAAAATAAGTCCCATGAAAATAAAAGCTCCTCCCGACTCAAATAGATCTGGATTTGTAAGTAGCGAACCCACTATGATGATTTCTAACGCAAGAACAAGTCCTCTGATGATTCTTCCATCTTTGGGAAGCTGATTTTCACTATTGTTTTGCGTCATCACAGCTGTAAGCAATTCCCGCATCCGCGTTAATCGTCTTTGTCTAATCGCTTTTCTAAATAATTTCATTTCGAATCTCCCTAAAACCCGAATCTCTTCTTATAATCTTCAACAAGAAACTCTGCGTCTTCGATGTCCTCTTCTAAGTCGTCGCGTCCAGCTGCTTTAAGCGTTGCAATCGCACGTTCCGCAAGGGATACAAGCGCGCCAATTTCTGTTTTCATGACGTTTTGAGCCCAGATTTGATAAAGAATATATCCAATCCCCAACGCCAAGTAAATTGAAATAAATGGTAAGATTAGAAAAATCACGTTCGCTTCTGTGGCAAACTTGTTAATCATGTACTTAATCGGTGCCCAGAAAATCCCCGTACGTCCTAGAATAAAAAGAACGAAAAAGAGGATAATCCCAACAATCGGCGCTTTCTTTTCGGCTTTGTCTGGCATGGTATCATCCATCCCAGCTTCATTCATCAAGTAGCTTGTCAGTTCTCGGAAGTTCACTAACATCTTTCTTGTCACAACGTCTTTAAATAGAAATTTAAACATGATTTTCTCCTTCCAGGATAATTCCTTTTTGCGCTAAATTTTCAATACATTCTTTGTAATACGCATCATCGTGCTCTTTGTATAACGGACTGGTCCACGCACATTCATCCACTTCGGTATACGGCGGGCAAACTTTCCCACGATACGAAGCCTCTTTCCACTGCGGCGTCACATTGTAGCCACGGCGCTCCATTTCATCCATAATCAACGTATGGTACTGATACAGCACATACGGGCTATATGAAAACACATAGTCCACCGTCGCATGCTTCTTGCCCCAGCCATTGCCTCTGAGCGCACAACATTCGCGGTGCTGCCCCAACAGTTGCGGACGCGGAAGATGCCCAATCAAGTCCTCATGCCATAATCTCATCCCAGGCCTCCTATAAGCCGTATCGCTCGGTGTATTCGTTGATGACCACTTCTGCGTCAATCACGTCGTCTAAATTGTCATAGTCATATTCTTTTAAAACGGCCACCGCACGTTTGGCAATCGCCATCAACTCCTGTAAGTCCCGTTTTCTCTGCGGTTGTTTCCATAACTCATCTAGCCCATTTAAAATCGGAAGGTAAACAAAGAGAAACGCTAACGGCCAAAACGAAAGAAGTGGAAATTGATCAATCAGCGGTTGCGTCACACTTTTGAGCCAATCACTAGAAGAAAGCCATAATATGAAAATTAATCCTAGGATTGACGGAACCCAAGGCACACTTTCATCCTCTTCAGGCACCACTTCATCGGTCCCCGCCATTTTCACGAGCGTCTTCGTTAACTCACGAAAACTATTCACTCGCTCTTTTGAAATAAAATTTCTAAACAGTTGATTCATTCTTTACCTCTAAACAATTACTTTATTCCCATATTATACCATATTTTAATTCTTTAATTTCCAGTTATAGGTAGTTAAGTCAGATGGAAGTCATTTTTTTAAAATGATGATAAAGCTCCATTTCTTGTACAAAAGTAAATGGAATATACGAGATGACACAGTAGTTTGCAGTATTTAACTGACATTTATTAATATAGTTTACTTTTTCTGAGGTCATCTGCACTACTAAATTTTTCGAACAATTGATATCAGCATGTTGAAATACTATACATATAAATGGATGTATTGGAAATAATATTTCCCTCCAATTATCCAAAATAATTACTGGATTATCGCTTGTCCAAAATGGAACTTCTGAAAATTCAATATGCATCTCCATATTTCTAAACATGTCATTTAAAACAAAACTATTAACATATATATCTAAATTATTTCCCTTCATCACCCTATTGAAAGTTTTTATTTTACTTTTTTTCTCTTTGATTTCTCTTAAAGCTACTTGTTTTTTTCGTACTGAATATTGTCTTCCTGCCTGGATCCTTTCTATTAATTTTATTCTTCCAGAATCTGTACGAGTATACTGTAAATAAATGTATCTAAATAATATCCATTTTTCTTCATCTAATAAATTTAGGATTCTATTTTCATCAAGACTTAACAATCCGTCAATTAATTTACCTACTTGTGACTCATACTGAGATAACTTTATTTCCAACTGGTTGTCAATACCATTATCAGCCTCATAACAATCTCTTTTCATAAATAACTTGTCTGGATTTATCCTTATCATCTTTTTTGAACTACCCACATACGCGTAAGTTTTACCTTCTTCATCAACAAAATGTTTAACTAAACACCTTGGATAATAGTGTTGCATTCTTGTTTTCATAGATTTTCCCCCCAAAAAAACTTTACACCATTTTACCACTTTTAAATCTAATGAGAAATAAGATTTTTATGTTTTAAGCCTCTTTCTGCAACCCTTTCCGCTACAAATAAATCAGCACCAACCTCTCCCTGCACACACCCCTTCCAAAGCACACACTCCGTGGTCGCAGTTCCAAGACCGGAAGGCAAGCACCGTCATGACTTGTCCCTCTCATAAGACTCAGAGAGTAACACCCTGCTCATCCCTAGCCCCGCATCCCATCGAAACGCACTCTCCTCCGTCCCATCGAAAAAAAATAAAATCTATTGATTCAGTCTGTATCGTTGGCTTAAAAAAGCCCTCGGGGACTCTATAGTGAGAATAGTAAAGAAAAAGCAACCAATGCGAAATAGAGCCACAAGAGAATTTATTCTCCTGTGGCTCTTTGAGGCTTGGTAGGATTGAGACCTAGGCTCAATCCGGTGCCTTTACTATCATCACTATGAAGATGTCCCCAGAGGGCGATTTAAGACAACGTCTTAACTTTCATTTTCATTGAATCAATAGATTTTATTATAGTTCTCTTCGTCCTTCGATAGCACGGAAGAGAGTCATTTCGTCTGCGTATTCGATGTCGCTGCCGACCGCTAGCCCATGAGCCAGACGCGTTACTTTAATGCCAGCTGGCTTGATGAGACGTGACAAGTACATGGCAGTCGCTTCACCTTCCGCTGTCGCATTAGTCGCGATTATAACCTCCTGGACTTCCGGATCCTGCAACCTCGTTATCAGCGACGTAATATTAATATCATCCGGCCCCGTCCCTTCCAGCGGAGACAATACCCCGTGAAGCACATGATAGAGCCCTTTGTATTCCTTCATTCGCTCCATACTCATCACATCTCGGGCATCTTCCACCACAAGAATCTTCGTACGGTCACGAGTTGGGTCCGCACAAATTTCGCACGGATCTTCTTGCGTCACATTTCCACAAACGGAACACATATGCAGGTCACGCTTGCAGCTGATGAGCGAATTCGCAAAATTTAAGACGTCTTCTTCACGCATATCCATGCAGAAGAAGGCAAGTCGTGCAGCCGTCTTCGCACCAATTCCCGGCAGCTTCATAAAGCTATCCATCAATCGTGCAATCGGTTCTGGATAATGCATGCTCAAACCTCCAATCGATTAGAATCCTGGGATATTTAATCCTCTAGTGAATTGACCCATTGTTTGGTCGTTGGCTTTTTCTGCTTGCGTTAACGCATCATTTGTCGCCATTAACACTAAGTCTTGTAATAATTCTACATCGTCTGGATCCACCGCTTCTGGTTTGATTTCCACGTTTAAGACTTGGCGTTTTCCGTTTACAGTCACTTTTACTAAATCACTTTGAGAAGTTCCTGTGTATTCTGTTTGGTTTAATTCTTCTTGAGCTTGCGCCATTTGTTTTTGCAATTTTTGCATTTGTTTCATCATGCCTTGCATATTTCCCATTCCACGCATATTCGTTTCCTCCGTCTCTATTCTTCGATTTGCACGATATCTTCCCCGAAGAGTTCAATCGTGTCGTTTACTTTTTGTTCAAATGCTTGTTCTTCTGGTGTGAGTGTTTCTTCCGCTGCCGGTTCTTCCGTCACGATGGAAACAGCTTCCTCTTCTTGGTTCTTCTTGCGTTCTTGTAAGAAATCCGCACGAATTTGTGGCCATTGATGTTGTGTCACTGCCACGAATGTCCCACTGTAGCCACCGAGGCGTTCCAGATGTCCTTGGATCACCTCACGAAATCCAGGTCTTGTTTCTGAAATGTCACATAAGTGGTCATAGGCAAATCCGAGGACGAATCCATTTGGCCCCGCCGCATTCACCGTTGATTGGCTTAGGAGCGCTTGTTCTTGCGGGTTCAAGCAGCTGAGTAAGTCGCCCCACAACTCACGTACCTTCAACAAGTCTTCGCGAGTCGCTTCCGTCAAGATTTTTTGGATGGCCGTCGTATTTGGTTTAAACGCCGCACGCGTTGGTCTTGGTGCAGACGCTTTTGGTGCTTGTTGCACTTGAGGAGCTCTCCCTTGCAACAACGCGTTCATTTGCTGCTGCATTTGCGCGATTTGTTGTTGCAGCTGTTGCACTTCTTCGCTACTTGGCATTGCCGGTGCACCAGAACTGGTTCTCGGCGTCAATGTGTATGGTTGCGCCATTTTAATCGTCAACACTTCCAGCGAAATCGTTGGTTTTGTCGTGAAGCGCATTTCTTGTTGAGTTTGATTTAACGCCTCTACAAAGCGGTATAAGAATTCCGGTTCCACTTCGTCTTTGAATTGAAGGAATCGCTCGCTACGACCGATTGCCTCGCCACTTTGTTTCGCGATGAGGAGGTCTCTGGCAAATTCCAACCATTCTTCAACCAAACGGCTGGCTTCTTTCCCGATTTTGAAGAGCTGTTGTAATTTCTCAAGGGCTTCTTCAGCCTTCGTTTCTTGTAAGTCTTTCACGAAATCAATCATCAAGTCGTCTGTCAGACTTCCCGACACTTGAATCGCTTCGTCTAGCGTCACCTTGCCGTCGCCAAATGAAATCATCTGGTCGAGTAAACTGAGGGCGTCACGCATTCCTCCGTTGGCACATCTTGCCACCACGCTTAAGGCATCCGCTTCGTATTCGATTCCTTCTTGGCCGAGGATATACGCCAAGCGGTCGATAATTTCTTGCGACGTAATGCGTCTAAAGTCAAAACGTTGCGTCCGCGAAATAATCGTCGCTGGAATCTTATGCGGTTCCGTTGTTGCGAGAATGAAGATGACCTTTTGAGGCGGTTCTTCTAAGGTTTTTAAGAGTGCGTTGAACGCTCCTGTTGAGAGCATATGCACTTCGTCGATAATATAAATTTTGTATTCGGCTTGCGTTGGTGCATAACGCGCCTTGTCACGAATATCACGGATTTCTTCGACACCATTGTTGCTGGCAGCATCGATTTCGATGACATCGCCAATCGTTCCGTTCGTGATTCCTTTACAGATTTCACATTCGTTACATGGCTCGCCGTTTGTTTGGTTTGGACAGTTAATGGCCTTTGCAAACACCTTCGCGGCACTCGTTTTCCCTGTCCCACGAGGTCCTGTAAATAAGTAAGCATGACTCGTTTTGTGATTGCTAATCGCGTTCTTCAATGTATGCGTGACCGCACTTTGCCCGACCATATCATCGAACGTTTGAGGACGCCATTTTCGATATAATGCTTGATAAGCCATTTTACTTCCCTGCCTTTTTCAAAATTTTACAGTTCTATTCTAGTATAGATTTGCTAAAAATTCTACTGCCCGATTCGTTTCATCGGTGCTTTCGAATTCTTGATAAAGCGGCTCTCTTTGCCTGCTTGAGAGATGAGTGAGAGCTGGTGTTTTGCACGTGTACATGTTGTATACAGCATCATTTGTTCTTTCATCGTATGGTACGCTTCGTCTGTCGCATTCCAAATGATCACTTCGTCGAACTCCATCCCTTTCGCCACTTGAATCGTCGTTAATACAAAGCGGCTGCCAAGCGACTCGCTGCTGTCTTCCAGAAGTGCAATGTCGTCTTGGTCGAGTTGTTGGTACAACGCTTTGGCTTCATCCATCGTACGGCAAAGAATTGCAGTCGTATGGTATCCTTTTGGACTTTCTTCCAGTAACGTGTTTAAGCGCGCCATTTCTTGGCCTTCTTGTTCTAAATATACCGCTACTTCTGCCCCTGAACGTGGGAAGACATTTTTATCCAGCGGCCATCCTAGAATGCCGTTTGCAAAACGTGTGATTTGCGCCGTACAACGGTAACTGATCGCTAAGTTGCGGTACGTTAACGTGCGGTCTGCAAAGATCAAGTCGATGAGTTCTGGGTGTCGTTTTTCCAATGTGAAAATTGTTGTAGATGTTGAGAATGATTGGAATGTATCTCCCACTACCGTGAATTTCGCACGGAAATAGTAGTTTGATAATGTTCCAAGCCACAAGAGTGACACGTCTTGCACTTCATCGATGAAGAGGTGGCTAAAGCCTGAGTAGTCACGAACCGGCGTCACGCGTGTTGCGACATATTGCAACAGACGGATTCCTTCTGCAGTGACTTGCATGCGGCTGCCTTCAATCTTCTTCAATGGAAGTGGCGCGTTGTCCGTCTTACCGAGTTCTTGGCGACGCGCTTTAGCTTCAGGCATCCATTTCGCCACAAGTGCGGCAATATCCACGAATGCGAACATTTCCACTTGTTGCGTTACTTCTTGTACTTCCTTCTCGAACACTTTTTGTCCAAGCACTTGGTAGTACTCTGCCTCGCTCTTTGTCTCCACGTCTTTCATCAACACTTCGATTTGCATCGCGTTCATTGATTCATAGACCGCTTTTGCCTTTTCAGACATAAAGAACTTCGTGAGACGGCGTTTCAACGTACGCTCGAGCACAGTTTGCATTTGTGTTAATTGTTGTTGCAACGGTAATGCTGTATTCACGCTTTCGACGAGTTTTTGATAGTCTTTCATCGTAAATACGGCTTGTCCTTTAATTCCTAGTGCGCGGTATGGTAAGTCTTTTGCCGTTAACCCTCTGATATTGCGGTGTACAAGCGCAATCCACTCGCTGTCCGTCAAGTACACTTTGCGCGTTGGCACTTGGCTAAGCGTTGTTGTTTTATGCAAATACATTTTGCGATATAGCTCGATCGTATGTTGCGACAAGGTTTGTTGATACAACTCACTTCCCGTTAAGCTTGGGATTACGTGTGAGATATATTTGGCAAACAGTTGGTTACGCGATAATAGGAGCATGTCGCTCATTCGCTTATCTTTTGCTTGGTACATTAAGTACGCAATGCGTTGTAGTAAAATCGTCGTCTTCCCACTTCCAGCACATCCATTCACGATGAACCAGTCTTTTGGATTTAAACGAATAATTTCATTTTGTTCTTTTTGAATCGTCGCCGTGATTCCTTCTAGGTGTCCGTCACGGTTTGTTGGTGCGCTTAAGGCATCCATCAATAATGATTCTTCATTTTCAATGTCATAAACAGATTTTAATTCACCCTTACGGATGACGATATCGCGTTTTAAGAAGGCTTGAGCGTTCTCGAAGCCATTTGGTGTTTCGTATCGAAGCTCTCCCAATGTTCCTTCATAAAATAGGCTTGCGATTGGAGCACGCCAGTCATACACTTGCACATTGTCGTCTTCGTCAAAGAAAGTTGCAGGTCCGATATACATCTTCTCAACTCTCTCGTCTTTTTCAAATTGAACGTCAATTCTTCCAAAGTATGGAGATTCCAATTGGTTTTCTAATTGTTGGATTCCATACTGAATGGTATCTTGTCTAGCGATATCCAGGTCGCGTTCTTGCAATCGTTTCTTCTCGATCGCCACTTTTTGTTCCATTAAGTCTTGCACGATTTCTAAGTGCTGCACTTCTTCTTGGAAACTCTGATTTTTCATGCGACTATTCTCCCTCCACTGGATACTCTTTTCATAAAAACAGGCTGAACCGTTGGTCCAGCCTGATTCTTCTTCTATGTACATACAGCACATAGCGAACGTTACTTATAGCTGCTTCCTTCCGGACCTGACTCGATTCATAAGTTCGCTATTGCCATACGGCCTAACGGCACGTACTATTATACAAAACTTCTCCTCGAAAAGCAAGCAGATTTTGCTTGAAAAAGAAATAAACAAAACCGCTCCACACTAAGAGTGCGGATGGGGCTATCCCATGGGGGTTGGTGGTAGGAATTAGAGGCGTGCTCCATACATAATTCTCTCTTCTTTAAAGCGCACCCTTGCGGGTGTTGATTTCTTCGAATGCTTGCGGATTATTTTTATAATCGCTGTTACGAGGCACCGGTTCGAGCCTCCTTGAGTCTCTCACCTTTAAAGCCTCAAAGGAGGTGTACGGAATGAATTCCTACACCTCCTAATTCGCATTTAATGCGATTCCTCATTACTGCGATTATAAAATCCGCAAGCTTCTTCGAAATCAACGTGAAGAAAGTACATGTCTGCTCCCTACCGCAAACGATGGGAGTTGCGCTTTGCTATGTGGGGTTTCTTTTTCAAGGAAATCTGCTTTGTTTTTTAAAATAAAACCGTGCCGAGGGATGGCAAAAGAGACACTAAAAAAGATAGTCTCTCCAGAAGGAAAAACTATCCTAACATTCACTATGTGCCTCGGGGGTTGGGGATTTATTTTTAATGACAAAACTACTCTTCATAACTTTTTCAGGCGTCTCAGCCCATATTCCTTGTCTATATAATTCGACACATTTCATTTTGAACTCAAATGAGTAACGCATAATAAATACCCCCTTTACTGGTTTGTCCAGTAAAGGGGGTACATATCAGATGATTATCCCTTTTTATTTTGTTCTAAATCCGGTTTTTGGATGGAATAACAGATGATAAGGCAAATAATTTCGAAAATACAACCAAAAGACAAACGCCAAAAATGACGTTTGTCTACGTTCTGGAACTTTTGTTTTGTATATAGTATGGTAAAGGATTATAATAAACACGGGGCATGGCTCCAATCCATTTATTTAAACAGGAAAGGAAGTATAAGTTATGGAAAATATCGTTGTTTCAATTTTTCGTGTTGAAAGTGAGGCTTTTCAAGCATTTTCAGAATTAAAACAATTTGGTCAAACTGAAAATACAAAATTAGCCCAAGTTGCAATTGTGAAGAATGAGGATGGAATCATTAAAGTGAAGGACAGCTTTGATTTAATGAATTCTGTAGGGAGCGATTATTTCAATGGCGGTCTCATTGGCAGTCTCATTGGAATTTTAGGTGGCCCGCTTGGAGTTCTCTTTGGTTTTGTAGCTGGTGGAACGATTGGAGCTTCCATTAGTTTAGATAAAGAATTGGCTAAATCGGCGCTAATTACAACCGTTAGTGAAAAATTGACTAACGGGGAAGTCGCTATTATTGCACTTGTGCAAGAAAATGATGAATCTGTTTTAAATGCTATTTTTGAGAAATATCAGACTATTATTGCAAGATGGGATATTGCGACTGTTTCAGCAGAAGTAGAATCAGCCCTTCAAATCCAACAAGATCTAGCTCATCAGGCTGAAGCACGTTTAATTGCGGATAAAAAAGAAGCCCGTAAAGAAAAATTTGACAAGCTAAAAGCTGACATTAAAGAAAAATTTGACAAGCTAAAAGCTGACGTTAAAGAAAAATTTTAAAAAAAGAATTAGCTTTAAGATTGAAGACAAAGTCCTTGGAACACACGTTTCCAAGGGCTTTTCTTTGTATAACGTCGTATAATAGAGATAAGAAGAGTTGTGAGGTGTTTCCTATGTTTCACAAAGAAAAACCTGATTATAATCGACGCCAATATGGTTTCTATATGATAGACGAATTAGTCCCAGAGGATCACTTTCTTCGACAAGTGGACTCAGAGGTTGATTTTGACTTTGGCATGTTTAAATATCAAAAAAATGGTGAAATGGATAGCGAATATCCCTTTTTATTTTGTTCTAAATCCGGTTTTTGGTGGAATAACAGATGATAAAGCAAATAATTTCGAAAATACAACAAAAAGACAAACGCCAAAAATGACGTTTGTCTACGTTCTGACCACTCTATTCAGAGTGGTTTTTGTATTTTAATTTTCTAAAAATAACTATCAAGATAGCTGAAGCCACAGCTATAAAGAAGAATACCGACAGTACATTCGGATAAACCGGATATAAATCAGGCGCAAAGAAATAAACAACAATTGACAAAAACAAACCTAAAATTGAGCCTAAGAAAATCCCATTAGTTAATTTAGTCATATCTTATTCCACCCCTTAAACAACGTGGCAAAATTCCATAATTTATTATTTATCTATACACCAATTATACTCCTCAAAATCATCTGTGAATAGTCCTTATTAGCAATTTAATGGTTGTCGGCTTTTTTATTTTTCTTAGCATCCTCTGCTAGGTACATAATTGGGAGAAGGATAAAGATAAAATGAGTGGTGAGTGCAAGGATCAATGAACGGCCTATAAAAATATTTAGAACTAGCTGCATGACAAGGGCTAATGCATTGACGACGAGCGCTATAACCATTAGGTCTTTTGTAAGTTGGTTTGTGTCTTGTTTTTTGATGTTGATTTTCATGCGAACCGCTCCTTAACTGTTTTCCTTGTCTTTATTAAACCATTTTAAGAAGTCGCGCAATAGACACTTTCGTCATTGATTATCATTACTAAAGTCATGGTTGGATTGATTTCGAAGGACTACTATATGAAGAGGTCCGAGAGGCTCCGCAGAAATCAACTCAAACAAAAAACAGCAAACCAAATGGATTTGCTGTTGGTAAATGGTAATGAATTTATGCTTTGGATGGTTTTGATAAGAAGAATAGGTAAACTCCAAAGGCTAATTTAATAAAGGCATCGATATAGGCGATGGTCACGAGAGAGCTTTGAGGCGAAAGGTATCCGACCGCCGCGTTGATCACACATGCCAACCCTAGGAAGATCATTGATTTCCCATGAACGAAGTAGTACGGGAAGAAATGAATTCCTGTTGCTAGAAGCGCGCCTAACCAGATGAGTCTCCAGTTTTCTGTTTCGAAGAATGGGCCACCTAATAACACTAATAAGATAAATAAAAGAATTACTGAGTATAACGACATTTTGCGTTGGAAAGGTGTTGAAGGGCCGTCCGAGAATTTATGGAGCACTTTTTTATTCAGATTGATAGAAAAGAAGCTCACCATATAGCCGATACTGAAGACCTGCATATTAATGATTTGTTCTCCACCTACAACCGTCGCAAGTGCAATCACGAATGCGACTGCGATGAGCCATAAGCCACACGCCTTTTTGTAGTTGAATTCTAATGTTTCTCCTTTGTTATAACCTAAAAATGACATACGTATTCCTCCAGTTAACTTTGAAACTTTTAACGACATCCTCTATTCTACTCCTGTAAATATCGGATTTCAATCATCGCACTTTTTATAATTGATTTGATTTACAAGAGTCGTAGCAGGATTGATTTCGAAGGAACTGCGGATTCTATAGTAGCAGTAACGTGTTACGCATTAAACGCGAGGGAGAAAGACAGAAATACTCCAAATACATTATGTATTTAGAGTATTTCGTTTTCTTTCCCCCACAAAGTTGAATAGGAATGAGCTAGCTGGTTACAGCAAAGCTCATTCCATTCAACCACTGTGCTTAGGAGGTGTAGGAATTCATTCCGTACATCTCCTTTGAGGCTTTAAAGGTGAGAGACTTCGGCTCGAACCGGTGCAACGTTACAGCTATTATGAAGACATCCGCAAGTTCCGCAGAAATCAAAAAATCAAAAAAGCACAGCCTCGCAATCGAAGCTGTGCTTGTCATTATTATAATAATGCTGTTAAAGCAGATGCTAGACCGAAGAAGATTCCTGGTGCGTTTGCAGCTGCTAGCGGGATATCACGGTCTGGCTTGAAGATTCCGTAGTACACCCATAATGAGCAGTTCAATGCGGCAACGAGTGGTTGAATGAAGTCTCCTTTGTTTCCGGCTAAGTTATTCATAATTTGCGGAATATATGCTACATACATCGCCACAGACATACATGTTGCGATCCAACCTAAGACTTGTGTTTGTTTTTCTGATAATTTCATACTATCTGCTCCATTCCTTTTTCGAACTATGTAAAATAATATATAAAAAGAAAATATTTTTCAAGAGTAGATAACCGTTTACAAGTATAAGTTTTTGTTAAGAACATTAAAAAGCACAGCCCCTATTCGGAAAGCTGTGCTTGTTTTCGTTGTTTGTTGCGTTCGCGAAGGCCTTTGAAGAAGGTTTGCAAGAGGGTTTTGCATTCGTCTTCCAAGATACCTTGCTCGACTTCGACTTGATGGTTGAACCGCTCGTCTTGAAGCAGATTCATAAAGGTGCCTGCTGTCCCAGCTTTCGGGTCAAAAGCGCCGAATGTGACCTTTTTCAGACGCGCGAGAATCATCGCTCCGCTACACATCGGGCAAGGTTCCAAGGTCACGAACAGTTCGCAGTCTTCGAGTCGCCAGCTTCCAAGATGCTGGTTGGCTTGGCGAATCGCTTTGATTTCAGCATGCAGCGTGGCGTCTTGTTCCTTTTCGCGTAGGTTATGGCCACGACCGATGATTTCCCCATTCAGAACAACAACCGCCCCGATTGGCACTTCCGCTTGGTCATAGGCTTTCTGCGCTTCCTTCAACGCTTCTCTCATAAAGAATTCTTTTTCCTGAAGTTCCATGTTCTTACTGATAGACGCGCTTTGTCACGACTAGACTATGCGGTCTCTCAAACTCCTTATCTAAGTAATCTTGGTACGTCCCTGGGGAAATAAACCCTCGGGCGCTTAAAATATCCGTTCCTGCTGTTCCGACAATCGTATCGGCTAGCAGTACACAGTTGGTACTCATGACAAAATACGTTTTGAATTTTGAAGAGGTAAATTTATACAAGAGTGCATCTGCTTCTTGTTTGAGCTTGTAGGCATACATCGGTTCTTCTTTGTCGATTCCAGGACGCTTCGGTTTCACCATTTGCGGCGGATCCCAAGGCACTGTCAGCGACATCAGTTTGGCGATTTCCTTATCGACAGCTGCGAGTTGTTCCGGAGACAAGGCGAGACCATATCCCAGTAAGGTCTTATGGTTTTCGCGTTTACAAAATTCAATGTATTTTTCACGGTCGGCACTAAAAAGAACCCCATCCCCCATCGCTCCAAAGAGTCGCTCTGAATTCGTATCGTAGTTTCCGAATGAAATAATGCGTCCCTTGTAACACAGGTCGACATGCCCGATTGCCCCAAATCCGTCTTTTGTGACGTGAATAAACATTTCTAAGTTTGGTTCGGCATTTTCTTTAGCACGGTCGTAAATTTCTGAAGCCGTTTCGCCTTCTCCAAGTTCCAACGCATCATTGATTTTCTGCAAGGTTACGCGAGGGATCAGTGCAGCAAACACGAGCGGCATCCCACGACGCAAGCGTCTGCGAAGGACTTTCTTTCCAACTTCGGCCTCGAAAAACCATCCGTCACGAATGTTACTAGTCCCAAGCCCGATGAAATAAAGCGCAAGGAAGAACATTTGTAAGTTGCCGTCGCCCCCAAGAGCCAGTAAAGTCGCTACACCGACAACTGAAAGCCAAATGGTATCAATGAGCAAGCGCAGTCGCGGACGAATCCCGTCTTTGACATAAATATAGTACGTTACGCCACTAATTCCCGCTTTCATCACTTCGTTGAGCCCCATCAAGATACTAACAATCGCAATCGGAAGCGAGATAAAAAATTGATTTCCTGCTAAAAATCCGTAAAGGAAAAATTTAGCAACATTCAGCCATAACGGATCTTTTGCCGCCTTACTAAACCAACGGAACAAGAAATTCCATAGTTCACGAGCCCATAAGAATGTTAAAAACAGACGTAACATCAATTCCGGGAAGCTTGGTCCGTAGATTAGGAGCAACACCCCAGCAACAAGGAACGCAATCCCTTCAATTAGGAGCTTTTTCCCTGTAATCCCTAGTTCACTAATTTTCTTCATAACTACACCTCTATTGATTTAATTCCTGCTTCAATTGCTCTAGAAGCGCCTTGCACCCGAGCGTCACATCGCGATACGTCGCATCAAAGTCCCCTGTATACCACGGATCGGCAATATCGCGCTGCACTCCTGCCACTTCAAGCAAGCGAGCCACCGTCGCATCCGATTTTCCATCGACAAACGAGTGGATATTACGCACATTCGACGCATCCATTCCCAAGATGTAGTCGGCATCCAGGTCGGTTTCATCCAACGTCCGTGACACAAGCCCCTTTGCGGAAATGTCGTGCTCCTCGAGTTTCTTACGAGTGCCGTGATGCACCGGATTCCCATGCTCCCACGTACTTGTCGCAGCGGAATCTATCGTAATTTTATCTTCCAATCCTTCTTCATGAACCATTTTTCTAAATACAGCTTCTGCCATCGGAGAACGACAAATGTTGCCCAGGCAGACGAACACAACCTTCATGACCGTCCCTCGCTTTCTTTTTGTAAGTATATTATATAATTTATAAAGTAATCTGTATACTAGAATCTTAACAAAAACACACGAGAACTATACAAATAAATTCTCGTGTGTTTTATTTAATTTAATTCATTTATTTTATTTAAAAAGCATGAAAGACAAAATTAACATGAAAATCACTCCTACCACCATAGGCACAGACGTTCTTTTCACAATTTCAAGCGGTTCTTTCTTCGTACTTCCAGCAACAATCATAACAACAGCTGACACTGGAGAAACAGCACGTAATAAATTTCCTGCTAATCCCATAGGAACTGTGACTGCGTATGGACTAATACTTGCCGCTGCAGCTAAAGGAACCATAAGCGGAACCATCGCAAAGAACAACGCCGTGCCACTACCGCTTAACAATACGATGATTGCAGTAAATAAAACTAAAATTAAAGGTAACAATACTCCAGATGCGCTTGTACTTTCCATAGTTTTCTGAAGAACTGTAATAATACCTATTGCTTTCAATCCGCTAACAAATACAGATGCAGCTATCAGTAAAATTACGATAGACATTGAATTTCCCATCCCTTTAAAGAAGAAATCAACCTTATCAAAAGTAACTTTAAACTGTTTATTTCTAAACAACTCGCAAATAATTGCAATTACAAATGAAATGATTGCTACCACTTCAACAGAAAGTTTCAAATCAATTCCCAAACTAGAATTCAACATAAATACTAATAGCATGATTAGAATTGGTAATAATGGTAATAACGCATAAATGAACTTAAATACTCCTGAAAGTTCTGTTTTTTCTGCACCTTCTGAGTTTTCCAAATCATAATTTTCATCCGATAACACTACTGATTTATCACAGTATTTTTGCCATAAATAGTGGGCGATTGCCATAACAAACAAAGTTGGAATGGATACAATAGCGTGATAATTAAATACATATTCTGCAACAGGCATACCTAATTCTTGTGCTATAGCCACATTATCAGAGCCCAATGGAGTAGGCATCACGGTTGCGGTAGTAGCAATAACTGCTGCAGCCGTTAACGGACTCATTTTAGCTTTTATTAACACTGGATATAGCGTTGCTAATAAGATAATAGCTAAATTAGAAGCACTTGGAATAACCAATGACAATAAATTTCCTAATAAAAATACAACCGGTACTAAAAAGTATGATGACTTAACATGTTTCAACGGTTTAGTTAACACATTTACCGTAACTTCATTTGCACCAATCTGATTCATATACGCTGTATAGCCACCTAAAATAATGATGACTAGTCCTGCCCCTGAAAGCGTTGTTTTAAATTGAGATACTACAGATGTTAATGGATCTATAAAAGCATTAACAGGTTCTTTTATAACCGCTATTCCAGACAAAGAAGCGATATATAAAAGTAATATTCCTATTCCAAACATCGCCACTTTAATATCTGCTTTTTTTAATAATAAATACGTTATCAAGGAAACTGATAATATACCTAACATAATTGTAACAACCGTATTCATGATAATTCCTCCTCTATATTATTTAACATTTTTCAACCGCAGCCACAAACCACTTTCTAAAAGCATCTGCATCGACAGAAACAGCTACTACAGCATTCTCTTCTTTCCCCATCTTTTTATTTATATCAATTATAGATGCTCCTTGAGTTAATTCACCTTTAGTCTCAATTGCTACATATTCATTCGACAAAGTATATATTTCAGGAGCTAATAGGTACGCTACTGCTGTACTATCATACATTTTTAATCCTGTAGAAAAACTTCCTCCTCGATATCTTTTAAATAAGGCATAGAACATTTCACCTGTACCATTCAACTGTTTGATTTGCTCTGATATTTCTGGGAAAATCAATGCTTCTTTCCCAATCTCTAATGGACAAATTACTTTTTTTACAGGAGCTTCTATGACAATTTTTGCTGCTTCAGGATCAAAATGAAAATTATATTCTGAATACACACCTGAATTTCCTCTACCGATTGCCCCACCCATAATTACAATTTCTTTAATTTTTTCTACATCTTTTGGGTAGGTACGAATTAATAAAGCTATATTGGTTAACGGGCCAATACATACGAGTGTTGTCTCTTCATTATTTTGAATTACATTATGCATAGCTTCGAGAGCGCTTTCTCTTTTAAGCAAACTATTATCAGGTTCAGGAAATTCATACCCTTCCATCCCTGTTTTTCCATGTACAGATTCAACAGACATAGCTGATTTTAATAAAGGACCATATGCCCCTTTAGCAACAGGTATTTTTTTCCCAAGAAACTTTAATAATTTGAGAGTATTATTTGTAACGTGCTCTATTCCGACATTTCCTGCTACTGTTGTAATTAGTTCTATATCTAATTCTATCGCGTTTGTTGCAATAGCAATAGCTACTGCATCATCTATGCCTGGATCAGTATCAATAATAACTTTTCTTGCCATCTCATAGTTCCTCCTCAATTTCTCTTAGAGTAGGCACATAATCATGCGCATTCTCTTTCGTACAAGCTAGAGCTCCGGCAACAACTGAATATTGCATTACGTCTTTAATTTCATATCCTTTCCAAAGCCCAAATACTAGCATACCAATAAATGTATCTCCAGCACCCGTTGTATCTACAACTTCAACATCAATTGTTGGAATTAAGCCCTCCAAATTATCAACTGCATAATACGCACCTTCTTTACCTAAAGTAATTATTATATTTTTCACTCCGTATTTACGAAGCTTACTAACAACACTATTACATTCCACCTGACTTTCTGGATATATTTTAGTTAGCAATTCTGATTCTGATTGGTTCAACACTAAATAATCAATTTTGTTTAATATTTTATCAGGTATCTCTTTAGCTGGTGCAGGATTAACGACAACTGTCATATTTTTCTTTTTAGCCACTTCAATCGCATGCCACAATGTATCTAAAGGAAGTTCAAACTGAATTAATAAAATATCTCCTTGAGTTCCATCCAGAAAATTATCTACATCAATAACTGAAACCTTCTCATTAGCACCTCCTACCAACATAATTCTATTATCATTATTTTCGTATATAATAATAGCTCTCCCTGTTGGTTCATCGTCCAGAAGAACACTATCTACATTAACCCCGTATTTTTTTAATTCCGAAATTGCTTCTTCACCTTGAATTTCCTTACCTACTCTTCCTAAGAAGGTAGTATTAGCTCCTAACGAAGCTGCAACTATCGCTTGATTTGCTCCTTTACCTCCGAAACTTATATGATAATCCTTTCCATGTTTAGTTTCTCCTGCTTTAGGAATAGCATCAATACTTATTTTTTCGTCTATATTAATACTTCCAATAACATATATTTTATTTTTCAACATACATCACCATTCCACTTCCAAAGTGATTATTTGGTCGAGTAATAAAACCAAATTTCTCGTAAAAACCTTCAGCTCCTACAGTGCTCATTAATCCCACATAAGAGTGATCACAACAAATTGATTGGATTCTTTCTAATAAAGTATTTACAACGATAGTACCAACTCCCTTATTTCTATATTTAGGATGAACAATAATATCTTTTAAAAAAAATACAATTCTACCATCTCCAACAACTCTCCCTATTCCAATAAGTTGATTATCAAAAAAAACTTTAACATTTACAATATCTTTTCCCAAAGCGCTTACGACATCCTCAAGAGGATATAAATAAAACCCTACCAACTTATGCATGTATAAATATTCTTCAGCAGTTAATTCATTTAAGATAATATCCAAATCAGGTCACCTCTAAGGTTTGGTTAAACGTTTAACCACTTTTGTAAAATAATTATCTCTCTAATTGGTAGCGTTGTCAATAGCTAAACAAAAAAAGAATGAGAATGTACATCTCATCCTTTTTATAAACTGGGCTCTAGGTACAACACCTCATATTCGTTCCCATTTTTTATGCTTTTCTGAAGCATCAACACTGCATTTTCCGCTAGCTGTTGTATATTTTGATTTATTGACGGTAAGTTAATTCCAAACATATCTGAATAAGCCAAATTATCATACCCAATAATTTCTATATTTTTTGCATCTTTAATTCTATTGGCTTTCATCAAGCCATATGCCATCAAATCGTTAAAACAAAAGACGCCTGTGTTTTCAGTTAGGATATTCGAATGTATTCCTATATCATATCCAGATTGAAAATGAAAATCTCCTTCAAAAAAATCCACTGGAATATTCAGTTTAATCTCATCTAAAGCTTGCTTTACACCTTTTAAGCGTTCGTTAGAAATAAAAGAATTCTTTCCTCCTGTTACTACAGCAAGATGTTGTATATTTTTTTCTAAAAGAAACTTTGTTGCTATATATCCACCCAGTTTATTATCAGATACTACTTGCCTCTTTTTTACATTTGATATTAACCTATCAACTAATACCAAAGGTGCTTCGATACTCTCTAAATATGCTTGAAACTCTTCCATATGTAAATAGGTTTCATTTGAAACACATGCTATAATTCCATCAACCTGACGATCTAAAAATTCATTTATATGATGGATATCACTCGCATACAGATCATTGCTATTTGCAATCAAAGTTGAATAACCTTCAATACTCATCTTTTGTTCAATATCTCTAACAAGCTTCGAGAAAAAAGGATTTTCAATATCTGGAATAAGTATTCCAATTGTTTTTGTACTTGTACTTAACAAACTTCTGGCAATTTTATTAGGACGATAATTTAACTCTGACGCTATTTTCTTCACTTCAGCTTTCTTTTCTTCAGAAATTCTAGACGGTTTATCGTTCAGAATTATAGATACCGCTGCAGATGAAATATTTGCTATCTTTGCAATGTCTTTTAATGTAACTTTTGACATTTATATTCCCCTTCCTACAAACTTCATTCTAAACGTATTTATTAAATATAACAACAATAGAGAAAATATGAGTGACATTCATATTGAATATACCATACATAATACCATTTTCCACATATCTCTTTCTCACAGTACCCTGCAGAGATAACGTCCTCTGCATCTAACTTATTCTTTCTCTTCTCCCTTTCTTTCGAATGAAGGCAAAATCCATTTGAAATAAGGTGCAAAGGCGAAGAATAAACGGAAGACCAAGGGATTCCATAGTAGCAACAATAAGGGAGTGCAACCAATGTGAATTACTGACTCTAGGGTGAAACCCGTAGAGTCAGTTTGAAGCTTGGTAGGAACTGAGACCTTGGGCTCAGTCCGGTGCCCTTATTGTAGCTACTATAGAGACATCCCTTCGGTCTGGAGTTTATTCATAAGCCCTTTGGGCTATATCCCCTCTTTTCATATGGATTTTGCATCCTTCGAAAACAAAAAATGGTGGACAGCCGTCCACCATTTTTTCTATTCCACTGTTACTGACTTGGCAAGGTTACGCGGTTTATCCACGTCTAAGCCTTTGCCTAGAGAAGTGTAGTACGCGATTAATTGCGTTACCACTACAGATACGATTGGTGCTAATAAGATTGGCACCGCTGGAACGATGATATCGTCGCCTTCTTGCTCAACACCTTCCATCGCGATTGTTGTTACGACAGCGCCACGAGCTTTCACTTCTTGGATATTTCCGCGAGTGTGGCTCGCTACTACTGGTTCGCTTAACAACGCGATAACTGGAGTGCCTTCTTCGATAAGGGCGATTGTTCCGTGTTTTAATTCCCCTGCGGCAAAGCTTTCAGTTTGCACGTATGAGATTTCTTTTAATTTTAACGCTGCTTCCATCGCTACATAGTAGTCTAAGTGACGACCGATGTAGAAAGCATTGCGAGTTTCTAATAAGCGCTCTTTGACTAAGTCTTGAACGGCTTGTTTGTCTGATAATACGCTCTCGATTGAAGCGGCAACGACACCTAAGTCGTGCTTCATGTCGAATGGAGCTTCTAAGCCTTTAGAAGCGCGTAATGCGTCTGCTAAAACAGCCATTACTGCGATTTGTGCAGTGTAAGCTTTTGTTGAAGCTACGGCAATTTCAGGACCTGCGTGTAATAGTAAAGTATAGCTTGCTTCACGAGAAAGAGTTGAGCCTTTCACGTTTGTGATTGTTAATGATGGGAAGTTTTGCTCGTTTACTTTTACTAACGCTTGACGGCTGTCCGCTGTTTCTCCACTTTGTGATAAGAAAATGAAGAATGGTTTTTGTGATAATAATGGTTGGTGGTAAGCAAACTCACTTGCTAAGTGAACTTCTACTGGAATTCCAGCAAGTTGTTCTAATAACGCTTTACCAACCCATCCTGCGTGGTAGCTTGTTCCGCAGGCAATCACGTAAATGCGGTCGCTTGCTAAAATGCTGTCTTGGATTTCTTTATCGACTTGTAATTGACCATTTTCGTCTTGATAGTTTTGGATGATTTTACGTAATACAACTGGTTGTTCATCCATTTCTTTCAACATGTAGTGAGGGTAAGCCCCTTTTTCTAAATCGTCTGCATCTAATTCTGCAACGAATGGTGCACGTTCTACTGGTTCACCGTCGATTGTTTCGATTTCTACAGATGTGTCTGTTAAAGTGATTAACTCTTCGTCTTTGATTTCGATGTAACGGTCTGTTTCAGCGATTGTTGCCATTGCGTCTGAACAGATGACGTTGAAGCCTTCGCCAACCCCTACTAATAATGGGCTCTTATGTTTTGCTGCATAAAGAACGCCTGGTTTTTCGCTATCTAATAAACCAAAAGCGAATGAGCCGCGGATTTCTTTCAACGCACGACGGAACGCTTCTTTCCCTGATAAGTTTTCTTTATTTGCAAAGTATTCTACTAAGTTTACGGCAACTTCTGTATCTGTTTGAGATTTGAAATCAACGTCACTTAAGAATTCTTTTTTCAATTCGTCATAGTTTTCAATTACGCCGTTGTGCACTAATGTGAAACGACCTGATTGTGATTGGTGAGGGTGAGCGTTGTTTTCTGTCGCTGGTCCGTGTGTTGCCCAACGAGTATGCCCAATCCCTGCAAATGCTGGAATTTCTTCATCCACTGCATCACGAAGATTTTGAATACGTCCAACACGTTTTACTAATTGTGTTGATCCATCTTCGTCCATAATAAATAATCCTGCTGAGTCATATCCACGATACTCAAGCTTTTCTAATCCGTTTAACACTACAGTTTGAATTCTGTCGTGCCCAATACATCCTACGATTCCGCACATAATTTTAACTCCTTTTATAAGAGGTCCTATTGGCGCCTCTTCTTATTGTAATTTTGATTATGTTTCTGGTGCCGTTTCAATTTTGTCATTCCCTTGCGAAAATGGTTTGTATGAAACTGTAGACTGCACTGCCTTGAGTCATCCGCCGAGTGTTTCGATAAACTCATTCCTCGTCACCTGTTTTCCAACAGGCCTGGCGCTATCCTTATTGCTTCCTTTCAAAGCTTTCATAAATTTTCAGAAACATGTACATCATAACCGATGACCACCCCAAAAACAACTAATTTTCCTTTTTCCTAACCTTTTCCAAACCAAAAAGTAACTCCACCCCTCCTCAAACCGCACCCTTATTGCATTTATGGGCACTCCTCTCGTAAGAACCACTTCCCTAAACTTTCCTAATCCTTCAATATTAAAGCTCCGAAACTTTTGTGTTTTTAGTTTGGAAGCACACACCACTTTATTAGCCGTGAAACGCACACACCCTGTCCTATCTCCCCTCCCTCTCAAAGAGAATACCAGTTTGTCGTGAGTGGTGAAAGACACACATGATGTTCTGTCTCATTCCCTGCTGAACTATCCAAAAAAAGCTATTAACCGGGTTTTGGATTCTATAATAGCAATAATAGCGAGTGTACTCGAAACGAATTACTGCCTCTGGGGATTTTATTCCCTAGAGGCAGTTTGAGAGTCGAGAGGAACTGAGACCTTAGGCTCAGTCCGGTACAGCTATTATCGCTATTATGAAGATATCCAAAAACCTTCGGTTAATAGCTTTTTTTATCTTTTATGAAATTGAATAGTTTGGTGCTTCTTTAGTGATTTGAACATCATGCGGATGGCTTTCTCTTAGACCCGCACCACTCATACGCACAAACTGCGTATTCTCGCGAAGCTCTTCTAAATTATGCGCCCCAACATACCCCATACCAGATCGCAATCCTCCAACCATTTGGAAAATAATATCCGCCGCAGAACCTTTGTAGGCTACACGCCCTTCGATTCCCTCGGGCACGCGTTTGTTCGCTTCGTTTTTCGCTTGGAAGTAACGGTCACCTGACCCGTTTTCCATCGCTGCGAGACTGCCCATTCCGCGGTATGTCTTGAAGCGACGTCCTTGGAAGATTTCGAATTCACCTGGAGATTCATCCGTTCCGGCAAGCATGCTTCCTAACATCACCGCATGTCCACCCGCTGCGATAGCTTTAGCGATATCTCCTGAGTACTTAATCCCACCGTCTGCGATGATCGCTTTGCCAAATTCTTTCGCAACCGTTGCGGCATCGTAAATCGAAGTGATTTGCGGAACCCCTACACCGGCAACGACACGAGTTGTACAGATAGAACCAGGTCCGATTCCGACTTTTACAACGTCCACGCCTACTTCGAATAAAGCACGTGTGCCTTCTCCTGTCGCTACGTTTCCGGCAATCAATGTTGCGTCAGGGAACGTTTCGCGTATTTCTTTGATTTTGCGAATCACGCCGGCACTATGTCCGTGTGCAGTATCGATGACGATGGCGTCCGCACCTGCGTCGAGTAATGCTTTTGCGCGTTCAAACGTATCTGAAGTAATCCCCACTGCTGCGGCTACGAGTAAACGTCCGTGTTCGTCTTTAGCAGAGTTCGGGAATTCAATCACTTTCTCGATGTCTTTAATCGTAATTAAACCAGCGAGGCAACCTTTATCGTCTACTAATGGTAGTTTTTCGATTTTATGTTTTTGAAGAATGGCTTCGGCATCTTTGAGGGATGTTCCAACTGGAGCCGTTACGAGGTGCTCTTTTGTCATTACTTCGTCAATTAAAATGGAATAATCTGAAATGAATCGTAAGTCACGGTTTGTCAAAATCCCAACGAGGTGACGTGTTTCTAAGTCGTCTACGATTGGAACACCGCTAATACGGTATTTTGCCATGAGGTCTTCGGCGTCTTGTACTTTATGGGATGGAGTTAAGAAAAATGGATTGATGATAACGCCACTTTCTGAACGTTTTACTTTATGAACTGCTTCTGCTTGCTCTGCGATAGACATGTTTTTATGAATCACGCCTAATCCACCTTGACGCGCAATCGCAATCGCCATTGTTGAATCTGTGACGGTATCCATACTTGCACTCATTAAAGGAATATTGAGACGAATGTTTTTGGCTAATTGCACGTGTAAATCCACGTCATTTGGCAAGACATGACTCTCCGCTGGAATTAGTAAAACATCATCGAATGTGTATCCTTCTTTTTGAAATTTTGTTTCCCATTTTGACATAGCACAAACCTCCAGTGATTGAATTTATTAACGAATAATATACCACTTTTAAAAGAAAAAGCAAGCTTTTCTGTAGAAAATCCTGTTAATTCATGGAAGTTTCATCTTTCATTGTTCGTTTTTTAATGAGAGTTTAATTTTTCACAAAAAAGCCTCCCAAAGCTTCGGAATTATGCTACACTTATAGTGACAAAGAAAGGATGATTCCTGTGAAAAAACAACTCATACCAGCAGTTGCACTATGCTTCATTCTCCTTGGCTGTTCGGGCAAGAACACGCCCGCTGAAACGACCACGAGTTCGATGGCGACTACTGTAGAAACAACGAGCACGACAACAAGTACAACCACAGCAACGGAAACAACGGTTCAAAGTACAGAGGCTTCTTCTGAAGCGACTTCTGCGACTGAAGCTACTACGCAAGCGCAGGCTGCAAGTGGCATGGCTGACCTTTCCCTTGGGTATGACATCATCGTCAATAAAAAACACGCGCTACCGTCGACTTACGCGCCCGGCGAAGATCCAACGGCTGGCCAACAAGTGCGCGCGTTAATTCAACGCATGCAAGAACTCGGCTATCCGATTAGCGACACGTACAGCGGATATCGTTCCTATGAATATCAAACCGAACTCTATAACGACTATGTAGAGCGTGAAGGACAAGCGGCCGCAGACACGTACTCTGCTCGCCCAGGATATAGCGAACACCAAACAGGTCTCGCCTTCGATATTCTCGACTCCCACGGAAACCTACTCGATGGCCCAGAGTACAGCGACGCCATCCACTGGCTTCATACGCATGCCCACGAGTACGGCTTCATCATCCGATTCCAACCCGGCAAGGAAGCCATCACAGGTTACCAAGCCGAAGCATGGCACCTGCGTTATGTAGGAGACAAGGCAACGGATATTTATAACTCAGGCCTTTCTCTCGAAGAATACTTTGGTGTTGCTGGTGGAGGGTACGAATAGGATACGAGAAAAGGCGCTTATAGGCGATGACGGTTCGCAGGTTAGACGCAAATGACTGTTTGCAGTCATGCGGACTAACCTCGAAAGGCTTGAGCCTATGCCTTTTCGAGTTCAACTTCACGGAATAATCGCAAAAACAACAAAAGCTACCTTGTTTTTCTACAAGGTAGCTTCTTTTAATACACTTCATAATTTGTAATCAGCTGAAACAAAAATAAAAAGCAAGGTGAATTCACCTTGCTTTTTATTATTGAATATACGTCAAACTCTTACCGATAATAAACGTTGTGGTCACATTATGTAATATCGCTAATAGACTAGGAGAAACAATATCAATCAAACCTAATCCCATTAAGAACGAATTAATACCCACTGTGTGTTTTAAATTGGCATCTAATTGGCGATTTAGTTGTTCGGTTATATTTTCCAAAACCTCTAATCCCGTTAATTGTTCATTTAAGAATAAGATATCGCTGGCTTGACGCGCAATATCTGAAGCGCCTGCCATAACAATACCTACATTTGCAAGAGAGAGTGCAGCAGAATCATTAATTCCGTCTCCAATCATCAAAACATGATGACCTTCTTCTTGAAGCTGCTCAATTACTTGATGCTTTTCTTCTGGCTTCACTTGTGTATAAACTCTGTCAAATGGAATCAGCGAACAAATTGTTTCTGTACGTTTTTGTGTATCTCCTGTAAGAAGTACAATCTGTTTTCCTTTTTCTTTTAACTCTTTCAATAATGCAATCGCTTCTCCTCTTAACGGAGTATCAATAAGGAAAATGGCAATTAATTTTCCGTCATAACTTAAATAAAGTAAGTTGTATTTTTGGCTATATTCTTCAATTACTGCTTTTTGCTCATTGGAAATAGTCGTCTTCTCGTCTTCTAATAATTCCAAACTTCCGATGACGACTCTTTTTCCATCAATCGATGATACGATTCCTTTTGAAGCTACGTGAGTTAATTTCCCATGCATTTCCTCATGTTCAATCCCCTCATCTTCTGCCTTCTTAACAACAGCCGTCGCAATCGGGTGGTAAATATGTTCCTCCAAACAAGCTGCAATTCGTAAAACTTCCTCATCATCGTATCCTTCATACGCAATAATTCGTTGAATTTTTGGAACTCCAGTTGTCAATGTCCCCGTTTTATCAAAAACAAAAGTATCAACTTGTGCATATTCATCTAAAGAATTAGATCCTTTAATGACAATCCCCTGATTAGAAGCTGCCTTAATGGCTGTTATATAAGTAGCTGGTGAAGATAATTTTAACGCACATGAATAATCTACTAATAGGAAAGTGAGTGCTTTAGAGACTGAGCGTGTGAATAAATACGTCAACGCCATCCCTATGAAATTATATTTCACTAACCCATCTGCTTTTTCCATTAATTGCTTTTGCTGTTTCGATTGATGAAATTCACTCGATTTAATCAGCTGAACAATTTGCTGCAAGCGTAAGTTTTGTTGCTTATTCGTCACTTCTACTAGTAGCTCGCCATGCTCTACAACTGTATTAGCGTAGACCATATCCCCAATCTTCTTAGAGACAGGGAAAGACTCACCTGTTAATGAACTTTCATTTAAGTAGCCTCTTCCATTGACAACTCTTCCGTCAAAGTAAATTTCTTGACCTTCCGTAGCAACGAAAACATCTCCTACTTCAACATGATTGCTCATTTTTTTGAAGCGCTCGCCTTCTTTTTCAATCCATATTTCATAAATATTATTTGTTAAGTTCTTTTCGAGCTCTTCAATCGATTTCTTTTGGGACCAGTCATCTAAATCGTCTCCTAAATTTAATAGGAACATAATCATATCTGCAGTCTTATGATCTCCCATCGCCATAGAAGTTGATATCGCCACAAAATCGAGTAAACTCATAGAAAGTTTTTTCTCACAAATTGATTGGAAAGCAGCCTTTCCAAATTTCACCATTTTTAGAAGTATCCATCCCATACGAATAGGTGTGGGAAGAAAGGCTTTTGAAAGCATTCTTCTATAGAGATGCATTGAAATAATATCATATGGTGAAGAAGCGACTAGCCACTCGGTTTCTTTTTGTTTTTCAATTACGTTCTCCATTTGAATCAAAGATAAAAACCTTTGAACTTGTTGAACTTTCCCTTGAGTAAAATAAACTCCTACATGTTTTAAATCTTTATAAAAGTGCAGTTTTTCAATGCCTGGGACTGTGCAAGCTAGTTCCTCTAAATACATTTGAACTGGATGTGGACATGTAAAAGGGAGCTCTAAACGTACTCTAGAGTTTGATTGATGTTTAATAATAAACTTCATTATTTTTCACTAGTTTCTACTACTAATTGTGCATTTTTTTCTTCAGCATATAAGTCTTTTGCTTCTTCTAAGACATCATCTGCATGTTGTTTTACAGTAGAAACAGTTGCGTCAATACCATCTTTTAATTTATAAGAAGTAGCGACCGCTTTAGCATATACATGCTTTGCGTCTTTGCTCGCTAATAGTTTTAATCCTAACGATCCAAATAAAACGCCTCCCGCAAATACACTTGATTTTTTAGCAAATTTTCCTAAACTAATAAGTTCTTTAATCATTATGATTACCTCCATTTTTTCTAATTAGAATTATTCAATTCTTATTATAGTATACAGATTTAAACTCCGACTTTCAATAATGAAAAACTTAAGATTCTCTTGGTCTCTTTCGCTTTCAAACTAAAAACTACCTTGTTTTTCTACAAGGTAGCTTATTTTTTCTCTAACCAAAAGAATGCCTGTGGTAATTTTTCCTCAGCATTTCCAATAAAACATTTTCCATGTGCAAATAGAACATTGACAGGATTCCACGCTTTTATTTGTTGATAACACTTTTGAGCTGTTTCCTTATTAAAAAAGAATGTCATTCTTAAATCTCTTGGAGTATGCCCTTTTGGATATGTATTATCCCCGATTTTAAACAAGAAACGATGCAAACATGAACACTCTTCTCCAACTTCAATATTCTCAATTAAGTCCGTTAGAATTAACGTTTTACTCTTTTTGTGGAAAAATACTGACTCTTCTATAACGGCACTTCCTTCAAACGGAAGATAATCAATTTCATCTAGCCAACTAATGTCGATTGTTTTATCTAAGATTGTATAACTTTGGATATATGGAGAGTTGTCAAAAATTTTCTCCAATCCTTTTGTCGCCCAAAGTTTCGCATCCGGATAGGCTTGACTCCACTCTTCCATATATACGTAATGCAATTTATTTGGAGCAACTATATGCTTCACATGACCTAGCTCATCAATTTCACTTCGCAACTGCGGTGTTAAATGAATAGGAGAATGAATCCATAAGTCATTATTTCCCAATCGCACCACTGTCATTCGAGTGCTAAATGGTACTTGAGTAATTTTAAAATTCATCTCTACAATTTCACCATCAACAATCCAGATACCCTCATCTATAGTCTTCAATGTATATAATGGCTCATATAATTTCACTGAACATTTCATATAAATTCACCAATTTTTATAGACTAATACACTTCATAATTTGTAATCAGCGGGGAGTTTTTCTTTAGAAGTTTTTGGAGACGTTTATGGTATTGCGCAGGGAAGACCATATTTTTGGCACGCAACGCTCTTTCACGCAACACTTTTGCCACGTGATCCGCGAAGCTAAGACAGTTTCTCGTCCAACCATTATAGGTCATGAACTTCGAACGATTGAATTTATAGAACACGGTATCCATCTGTTGTGCCATGAAATACACATACATCTCTTCAAAGCGGTCAAAGGTCGGATTATAGTACACCGCCTCGCTCGTTGGTTGCCACTGTGTTGTCGGCTCTAAAATCTTATTCAAGTACGCATGAATGGCATCCATCTGCTCATCCGTCACATCAATCGTATAAATATGCAACGCTTTTTGGTAGTGGTTTTTACAAAAGAGCATATACTCTTCGCGCGGCGCTTTAATCAGAACGCCTTCAGCAATCCAGCCGCCGAGCTTCAAGTCGCGCTCATCGTAGTTCCCATAAGAATAGACGTAGCCATCGATACATAAATCCACATGCCCAAGAGGTCCATTCCCACGCTCAGCCACATGCACAAAAATCTCGAAACGACTCTTCGCAAGCGGCGGATATGGAATCGGATAAGGGACAAATGGGTCCGGCATATTTACTTTCGGAAATGAGCGTAGTACTTTTCGTACAACCTTCTCCATTAATTTCTTCTCTGCCATCACAAACTCCTCACACTGTCAATAGGCTTATTGTAGCACAAATTTACATTGCATTCAGTTACTTTTTAGAAAAATTGCACCCTTCTTTTATTTCCATTATAATAACAACACAAAGAACATTGAGGATAGAACAGGCAGCTATCGCACCCTTGTGGTCTGAAAGAGATGTGGAAAGGTCACTCCACCAATGTTCACTTTGATAAAGCGGTCTTCGGACTGCTTTTTTTATTTTACGCAACAAAAAACCTCCCGTCAGAAACGGGAGGAAAAAAGGATAGAGTTTTATTTACTTGGGAGTAAATAATTCTTATTTGGGAATACAATTACTATAACCAAGTTTTATGAAGAAATTGTGATGTTTAATCCCAATTTTCTAGAAATTTAATACCCTAAAGATGCATGCATACCGGCAACGTAACCCGTTACAAAGGCTGCGGTGATATTGTACCCACCTGTGTACCCGTGGATGTCTAAAAGTTCTCCGCAGAAATACAGTCCTTGGGTTAATTTCGACTCTAAGGTTTTCGGGTTCACTTCTTTCAAATGAACGCCTCCACCGGTCACGAATCCCTTCTCAATCGGCAATGAGCCATTGACCGTAAAGCGGAAATTCGTCAGAGCTTCTTTAATCTGTGTCCAGTTGGCTTCACTTAAACGATTGACAGCTGTTTGGTCACTAATCCCCACTCTTGCTAGTAAAAATTCTATATAACGTTCAGGAAGTAACCCTTTCAAATGATTTTTAATCGATTTCAGTGGTGCATCCTCCACAAATGAACGAAATTGCGCATCGAGTTCGCCATCGCTCATGTCCGGCAATGAGTTAAGACTCATCACGACTTCCTTCTTGCCTTCTTTCTCCTGCACTTGATGCACGAAGCTTGAACAACGTAAGACGGCTGGACCACTCACTCCAAAATGCGTGAAAATCATATCCATCTGATGCGTCACAACAGGCTTCCCTTTGCCATTTAAGACACTAAGCGCCACATTGCGAAGCGACAACGCACGAAGTTCGCCCTTCTTGATGAACTCCTCGCCACTCGTTAGCGGAACTTCTGTTGCAAAGAGCGGTGTAATCGTATGACCCGCTACTTTCGCGATGCCATACCCGTCTCCTGTCGAACCAGTCTTTGGATAAGATTTCCCTCCTGTTGCTAGGATGACCGCATCGGCTTCAAGCTGCTCGCCATTATCCAACTCCACCACTCGCACGGCTCCATCGCTCACACGAATCGTCTTCACTTTCACATTCGTACGCACCTGCACGCCTAATTTCTTAATCTCTTGAATAAACGTCTCTAAAATCGTCTTAGCCGAATCCGTCACAGGAAACATTCTCCCGTGATCTTCTTCCTTCAATCGTACGCCGCGGCTCTCAAAGAACTGAATAATATCCTGATTATCAAATTGCGAAAAGGCACTATATAAGAAGCGGCCATTTCCCGGGATGTGCTTCACGATTTCTTCTGGGGTACGACGGTTTGTCACATTACAACGCGTTCCACCCGTATGCAATAATTTCTTTCCAAGGGTGGGATTCTTCTCAAGCAACACGACTTCAGCGCCATGCATCGCCGCGCTAACCGACGCCATTAACCCGCTCGTCCCTCCACCAATAACAATAACTTTCATACTTGCCTCCAATTTTCTTTGTCCCAATCATTATAAAGCATGCAAAATAAAAAAGCCTAGAGAAACTCTCTAAGCTTAAGGTTCACTATGATTCTTTAAAGTTATTCGCGTATTTAAAGTAAGAACCACCTGAAAGAATCGACAAACATCCACCTATCATAAGCGGGCCAAAATACATTTCTAACCCTCTACTGAAAGTACTGATGATTTTTATAACAACTGCGTAGATCGCCTCTAAACCTGGAACTGTTGCTAGAAGTGTGAGCACTACCGGAATAAGCAGCACTGCCCCTGCTAAAACAAATAAGTTTGAGACCTTGTTAGGAACTCGTTCGTCATCTTTATAGTAGACCGCACTTTTTATAGCGACAATGAACACGAGAGGATTCAATATCCACATACCATATTGAACGGCATCCTGTATAAACTGACTTTTCGCAATTGCCGCAAAGGTTAGTAGAAATGGTGAGAAGGTTGAAAAACCACCACCAATAAAGCCTACCAAAGCACTAATCATTGCCCATTTTTTATCTTTCATCAAATATAATCTCCTTTTCATCGGTTTTACCAAATTTTCTATACCCTATATTCCACCATTATTCTCTGAAGTTTTTCAAGCAGACCGCATATCCAATGCCGCTCACAATCGATAGAATTCCAACAATCCATATTGCTGGAAGAATAATAATCAAGGGGTCCCCTCCAGAAAAAATTGAATCTACCACCCACAGGATTCCCTCACCAAGAAAAGGAATTCTAAGTAGGACGGCGATAAAAATCGGGACACATCCGATAGCTCCTGCTACGACAAACGTATTAGCTACGAATGTAGAGACTCTATCATCGCCTTTATAGTAAAGCTTACTCTTCAAAGCCACACAGAAAATCGCCAAATACGTACACAGCATTAGAATTAACATGGAACCCATCGCCGAGCCACTTGCTCCGATTCCTGCTGCGATTAGCCCTAAGGGAGACACCATTAAAAACGCCCCTCCAATAATGCCCACAAACGCACTCAAGATTACCCATTTTTTACTTTGCATGTTCTTGTCTCCTTTAAGTTTTCAGTTCTCAAATTTCCTTAGTAAAACCCACAAAATGAGCTTTTTCCCACCATTATTCATTAAAGTTCTTCAAGCAAGAAGCGTATCCGAGTCCACTAATAATCGACAGAATCCCAACGACTACGATAGGTGGAAAGAGAATCAGAAAAATATCCACTTCTTCCTCAACCAAATCAAAGAATTGAAGTAAGGCTTGATCTAAGAACAGAACTTTACTGAGAACCACGATAAGGATTGGGGCACAGCCTAAAATTCCTGCCAGTAAAAACAAGTTCGAGGCCCACTTCTTCACTCGTGAATCTCCTTTATAGTAAATAGCACTTTTAAGAGCGACGACGAAGATGGTCACATAAGTAGCCACAATCAGTAAGGCTGCTACCGTAAATAAGAACCCATCTGCTCCAAGCCCTGCAGCAAATAATACAACAGTAGCTACTAGCAAAAGTGCTCCTCCCTTAATGCCGACATTAGCACATCGTACCGCCCATGTTACCTCTTCCATCTTACACCTCTCCCTTAATTCGAATCTTTAAATTTCCTTAGACACATTGCATAATAAATGCCCCAGACTACGGATAGAATCGCAGACAGTAACATTAGCATGAGCGCACGTTCAAAGCCATCACTTCCGTCGAATGCCGCGAGCAAAATCCAATCAAGGACTCCGCTGACAATCGGAACATTTGCTAAACCTATCAGTAAGCTTACAACGAAACCTACCCCGCTTGAAGCTACAAATAACTTCGCCATCACTGGATTCACACGTTCGTCCGCTTTATAATAATGTGCACTTTTCAACGCTACGAAAAAGATAATGGCCAATGTCGCGACTAATAAAGCAAGGGATATCAGTGCTCCTGAACGACTAGCGCCAAGTCCCGCTGCAAATAACATAAATAGGAAAAATAGCGATAAAGGCCCTCCTACAATCCCCACAAACGCACTGATTTTAGCCCATCTTTTCTGAGTCATATTCTCATCTCCTTTAACGGTCGAAATTCGTTAACGCCCTCAAATAAAAAACACCGCTAACGATAAACAATACCCCTGCTAACCAGGGTATCAATAAATAACTGAGCGCATAAAGATCACTCGCCCACTCCCAGCTAAAAAGAAGTGTCTCTAACCATTTCCACTCCATGATCATTCGTGAGAAATAAAATAGTACGATGAGTCCTCCTGAAGCTAAAAAGAGTTTTGGCACCCATCTTTTAACCCGAGCATCTCCTCTATAATAGTGGAATGCTTTTATTCCTAAAGCGATGACAAATAGATTGATGATTCCTAAAACAATTACTGCTTCGTAATGTTGAGGTTGCCGTGGACGTCTAAGGATGACGATGAGTACAGGCGCTAAAATCGCCACCGTACCCCAAACAATTCCGATAACGCCACAAATTTTCGCTAATGTCTTATTCTTCATGGATCTTGCTCCTTTGAATTTCAAACAACGGTTAACGGTCAAATCGATTTAACGAAATTATATATCCAGCTCCAGAAATCAAGCCCAATAGTCCAGAAACTCCACCTGTGATAATGAGAATGGAACCCATCCCACCGATTTGAAGCGTCACATCATTGATACCAGTTAACCCTGGAATATAGGACAGGAGAACCGGCAGCGTCGCAATAACTCCTAAACTTGCCGCCAGTAAAAAGATTTTCGTAACCCAATACGGAACTTCACCCGTCTTTTTATAATAGCGATGACTAATTCGAGCGACAATAAACATCACCCAAATAAACGCAACGAGATAAATAAACATCGTCTGCGTTTGGTGCAGAATCTGAAGTGTTTCTTCTGAGGGTGCGGTAAATGGAAAAACAATACTAAAAATGACGATTGAAAAAATATTCGGCAAGATATAAGACGGCGCCACAAAGATGAGTCCACCCCATACAATTCCTAGTATTCCGCTTAACAGCGCCCATAGTTTTGACTTTTTTGGTTGTTCTACAGCCTGCACTCACAACGCCCCTTTTCTTCTTGTTTCCCTTATTTTATCACAACTGCTTGCCCCTTAGAAGAAAATCCCCAACAAAAAAAACTTGCGCCACCGGACGCAAGTGCCTAATTTATTTATCCTTTTACAGCAATCGCTTGGATTTCCACAAGAGCATTCTTTGGTAAGGCCGCTGCTTGGAACGCCATACGCGCTGGATACGGAGAAGCAAAATACTCTCCATATACTTCATTCATGTTCGCAAAGTCGTTGATGTCCGCTAGTAGCACGGTTGTCGACACGACTGCATCCATTCCAACCCCTGCACTTTCTAAAATCGCACGGATATTTTTCAATGATTGATGGGTTTGGCTTGCAATATCACTTCCTGCAAACTCCCCTGTTTCAGGAACGATTGGCAACTGTCCAGACACGACAATCGTTTCTCCTGTGTAGGCTACTCCTTGCGAGTAAGGCCCGATCGCTTTTGGAGCCTGTTCTGTTTGAATTACTTTCTTTGTCATGGGAATCCTCCTAGTCTAATGATGGCACAGTGTCCACGAATACATATTTTTTCATACGGTCAAATGCTTCAACAAGACGCGCGTACGGCAACGCGAGGTTGATACGGATACAGCCTTCGCCAAAGAACATCTTGCCATCTTGCCAAGCCACGCCGACATCCCAGCCGCGTTTTTCAAGCTGTTCGAGCGTCAGATTGTGTTTTTTCAAGAACTCTGAGCAGTCGATAAAGAGCATGTACGTGCCTTCAGGTTTTGTGACCTCCACGCCGTCAAATTCACGGTGAATAAAGTCGCACGCATAGTCCGCATTCTTCTCGATCACTTCACGCAATTCTTCCAGCCACTCGTATCCTTCTTCTTGATACGCTCCGATTAACGCATGCATTGACATCACATTCATCGCGTTATAATGCGGCTTCATCCCTTTTGACTCGACACGGTCTCTTAACGCATCATTGTAAATCACATGATAACTTCCCACGAGTCCTGCTAGGTTAAACGTCTTACTTGGCGCATACATGGCCACGGTGCGATTCTTCGCATCTTCTGAAATCGACTGCGTTGGGATATGCTTATGGCCTTTAAAAATAATATCCGACCAAATTTCATCTGACACGACAATCACATCGTACTTGCGATAAATTTCCATCGCGCGTTCAATTTCTTCCTTCTCCCATACACGGCCACTTGGGTTATGCGGAGAACAGAAAATCGCCACATGAATCTTATGCGCTTTGATTTTTCGCTCCATATCCTCAAAATCCATACGGTAAACGCCATGTTCATCTTTCACGAGCGGACTATGCACGGCCTTCAATCCATTATCGTTTAACGACTGCGTAAAGCCGACATAGGTTGGACTATGCACTAACACCGCATCTCCAGGCGCAGCATACGAAGTTAATGTCGAAACGACTCCCCCAAGCACGCCATTTTCATGACCGATATGCTTGCGCGTTAATCCTGTCACTTGATGGTGGCGCGCATGCCACTGAATAATGCTCTCATAGTACTCTTTAGAAGGCATAAAGTACCCGAAAATCGGATGTCCCAATCGTTTTTGCATTGCCGAAATCACCGTCGGCACCGTTGGAAAACTCATGTCCGCAATCCACATCGGAATCACATCGAAGCCTTTCTTCGGTCTATCTGGCGACTTCCCTGGAATCCACCCCAGCCCATCCACAGCCAGCGCGTCCATTCCACGTCTGTCATATTCCGTTGTAAAATCAAATTTCATCCGCAAAACCTCCTTGAATCTCCCCACCATTATACACCGTCCCCCGCCTCCACTCAACGCCCGCTGCGAACTCAACTAAACGACATCACGTGATAACTGCGCATCACAAAATAGGTTAAAAAACGAAGACTGAGCCCGATGCCTCCTCTCCACAAAATCGTGATTAGCGATGAAAAAGGCACTCTAGGGGTTGCGTTGCGAAAAAAATCCTTGGACTCTATAGTCATAGAAATGGGAGCAAGACAGAAGAAACTAGTTTCTTCGTTGTCTTGCCCCCGCAAAGACAAATAGGATTGACCTAGCCTAAAAAGGCGAAGGTCAATCCATTTGTCTACTGCGTCTAACTCTAAGCAGTTTTTTCATAATGTTCGGTGCAGTTGTTTCTATCACTTTTTAAATCTTTTTCCCATTTCTTGCCAAAGATGAAGTGTGGACTCCGCCAAACGATATCATGTGATAAGAGCGCATCACAAAATAGGTTAAAAACGAAGTCCCCCTAGGATTCCATAGTATGAATAATAGAGAGAAGCAACCGATGTGAATTACTGCCACTAAGAAATTTATTTCTAAGTGGCAGTTTGAAGCTCGGTAGGAGCCAAGACGTAGACTTGGCCCGGTGCCTCTATTATCAATACTATGGAGTTATCCTAGGGGGGACGTAGTTCCAATTATTTTCTCATCGCTGAAATCACGCGATAGCCTTTTTGTGCGATAAAGTCCGCCACTTCATCGGGCTCAGTCGAGTCCACATGAAGCACCACTTGCACTTTCCCATCGCGGTGATACACAGAAATCGTCGAAACGTTCACGTTGTTTTCGCGCAACACATTTGAAATTTCTTCCAGCGGACCAGGTTTATCTTCATTGATTTCAATGAATAAACGAGAACCTGGAGTGTTGTATCCAGAAATTTCGATAAACGCATCGAAAATATCTTTGTCGGTAATAATCCCTTCAACGTGCCCACGCGCATCTACGACTGGCAGTACGCCAACATTTTGTTGACGCATCAGAGACGCTGCTTCTTCTAATAATGTATGAGCCTTCACTGTTAAGACTTGTTTTTGCATAATTTCGCTCGCAGTTGTCTTGTTTAATAAATAGTTCAACTCATGCATTGATAGGCTTGTCGCCATTGAAGGTGAGTGCCCTGCAACAAGTTCTTCTGTTAATAGTCCGACTAACTTTCCGTCTTCTACAACTGGCAAGCGGTGAATGTCGTGCTCCTTCATTAAGTCTAGAGCTTTCATAACCGTTGTTTCAGGCGTTACTGTAATAACGTTGGTTGACATATAATCTTTAACTTCCATGATTACCCTCCTAGATATGCTTTCTGAATTTCATCACTTTCTAACAACTCTTGTCCTGTACCGCTCAGTACTACTGATCCAGTTTCCAGTACATACGCACGATTTGAAATCGACAATGCCATTTTCGCATTTTGCTCGATCAGTAAAACCGTTGTCCCTGTCTTTTGGATTTCTTGAATGATTTTGAAAATCTCGCGGATGAAGATTGGCGCTAACCCCATTGAAGGTTCGTCAAGGAGCAATAGTTTTGGACGGCTCATTAACGCGCGGCCCATCGCTAACATTTGTTGTTCCCCACCAGAGAGCGTTTGTGCATCTTGGTCTTTACGCTCTTTCAAGATTGGGAAACGCTCGAAGACAGCTTCCATATCTTTTTGAATTTCTTCTTTATCCTTGCGTAGAAATGCCCCTAGTTCAAGGTTTTCTTTTACCGTTAATCCTGGGAATACGTGACGTCCTTCTGGCACTTGCACGAGCCCTTTCTCAACGATTTTCTTCGCAGATGTTGAAGCGATGTTCTCACCTAAGTATAGGATTTCGCCTTCTGAAGGATGGATGAGTCCCGATAAAGTCTTCAAGATGGTTGACTTCCCAGCACCGTTTGCCCCGATAAGAGACACGATTTCCCCTTCGTTAACTTTAAAATTTACATTACGTACGGCTTGAATCATTCCGTAATGAACTGATAAATTTTTAACTTCTAACATCTACTCACCTCCTAAGTACGCTTTAATAACTGCAGGATTTTGTTTAATTTCTTCTGGAGTCCCTTCTGCAAGAAGTCTTCCATATTCCAACACGTAAATGCGTTGGCAAATTTTCATGACAAGCGACATATCGTGCTCGATTAACACGACTGTTAAATCGAACTCTGCTTGAATTTTAGCAATCAATTCTGTTAATTGAGCTGTTTCCTGCGGGTTCATCCCTGCTGCCGGCTCATCTAAGAATAAGATTTTTGGTTTTGTCGCTAAGGCACGAACGATTTCTAGTTCACGTTGTTGCCCGTATGCTAAGTTTTTCGCCTTTTCATCTTTAAGTGAATCCAAGTTGAAAATCTTTAGCAATTCCACTGCTTCTTCGCGCATTTTTGCTTCTGTATCATAGTATTTTTTCGTACGGAATAATGTTGAGAACAATGAATCACTCGAGTGTGCGTGCATGGCAATCATTACATTTTCTAGTACTGATAAGTCTTTAAATAAGCGAATATTTTGGAAGGTACGCGCCATTCCAAGGCTTGTACGCTTGTAAGGTGGTAGACCGTTTAAGTTTTTCAACTGTCCGTCTACTTCTAAGCTAACCGTTCCTTCTGTTGGCTCATAAACCCCTGTTAACAAGTTGAAGAAAGTCGTTTTCCCAGCCCCGTTTGGCCCGATGAGTCCGATCAACTCGCCCTTATTCACCTTCATCGAAACGTTAGAAACAGCAGAAAGTCCGCCAAAGTTTTTTGTTAGTCCATTAACTTCTAATAACATTACTTCCCACTCTCCTTTGTTTCTTTCTTCTTAGAAAACTTGAAGTCTCCTAGTTTGAATTCCCAAGTACCAAGCAATCCACCTGGGCGGAAAATCATGATTAAGATTAGCGCAACTGCATAGATGATCATACGTAATTGTCCAAATGGTTGTAGGACAAGGTTGATGATTCCAAGTAATACGGCTGCCACGAATGAACCTGTGAAGCTTCCGATACCACCGAATACCACGATGATTAATACTTCGATTGATTTCATGAACGTGAAGTCACTTGGCGTTACCGCTCCAAGCGTTGTGGCAGAAAGTGTTCCACCGATACTTGCAGTGGCTGCTCCTAATACGAAGGCCAAGATTTTATATTTTGTGACTTGAACCCCCATAGATTCCGCAGCGATTTCGTCTTGTAACACCGCATAAGTGGCACGACCCGCACTACTGAATGTGTAGTTCAAGATTAAGATAGTTGTTAATACAAGAGCGATATACGTAATCGTCCATGTGTTTGTTAAAGGCACCCCGCTGATACCAGCAGCACCATTTGTAATTTTCATGTTTGTCACAGCTACACGGATGATTTCCGCAACCCCTAGAGTCGCAATCGCTAGGTAGTCCCCTTTTAAACGAAGCGTTGGTAATCCAACAAGGAACGCGACGATAACAGAGATGACTACTCCGACTGCCATCCCAGCAAATAGGCCAGGAAGACCATTCATCATTTTCCCAAGAATCGCACCGCTATAAGAACCAATCGCGATAAATCCGGCATGCCCTAGTGAGAACTGACCGGCAACCCCAAGAATAAGGTTCAATCCAACCGCGTAGATAATATTGATCATGATATTAATGAAGGTACTTTCGTAGTAGAAGTTAATGACTCCTGTTTGTACAAGTACGAAAAGAAGAGCGTACATTCCTAATGCGAACAGCGTCCAACGAATATTCTTTTTATGAAATCTTTGCATCTTCTTCACCTACACTTTCTCTCTGACATTTTTACCAAACAATCCAGCTGGTAACACGATTAAAATAATGAATAATAGGAAGTAAACGACTCCGTCACGGTATGGTGAGTAACCGAAGAAGCTTACCATTGTTTCTAGTAGACCGATGAGGTAACCACCGACCATGGCCCCAGGAATACTACCGATACCACCAAGTACGGCCGCAACGAAGGCTTTTAGTCCGACTGTAATCCCCATTGTTGTTGAAATGGTATTGTAGTACACCCCAACAAGGACACCGGCAATCCCGGCTAGCGCTGAACCGAGCGCGAATGTAAAGGAAATCACTCCGTCTACGTCAATCCCCATCAGTTGAGCTGCTTGCTCATCAACGGCAACTGCACGCATGGCTTTCCCCATTTTTGTATAACGAACGATAAATTGTAATAACGCCATTAAGACAACGGTCACTCCGAAAATCAAAATTTGTTTTCCGTTGACTGAAACGTCTCCGAATAATGTGATCGTTTCAGTTCCGAAGTCTGAAGGAAACGGACGAGATTCCGCTCCAAAGAAATAACTCATTGCATTTTCTAATAGGTATGACACCCCGATAGCCGTAATCAACGCGGCTACACGAGTCGAATTACGAAGCGGCTTGTAGGCCACACGTTCAATCACAACCCCTAAGACCGCACAGGCAACCATCGCTACCAAGAGCGCTACGAATACATTCATCTTCAAGACCATTACGGCAAAATATCCAATGAACGCCCCCATCATGTACACATCACCATGTGCGAAGTTAATGAGCTTAATTGTCCCATAAACCATGGTATATCCAAGCGCAATCAACGCGTAAATACTTCCGACTGCAAGCCCGTTTACCAATTGTTGCATTAACAACTCCATATATTTTCTCCTTTCAAATCTATCCTTATCTAGCGGAAAAGAGAGGCGGAAGTCCCCTTCGTGCCTCTCTTAAAAAATACTGTTAAAACTTAATTAGTCAGCTGAGTACTCTTGAGCACTTACTTCTTGTCCGTTTTGGAACTCGATGACTACTGCTGATTTCACTGGTGTGTGGTCAGGACCCATTGAGAATGTACCAGTTACACCATCGAAGTCTTTTGTTGCTGCTAAAGCTTTTGTGATTGCTTGAGGATCAGTTGAGCCAGCAGTTTCGATAGCTTTCATTAACAATTGAGTTGCATCATAACTTAAAGCGGCGAAAGTATCTGGGTTTGTACCATATTTTTCTTTGTACGCTTTAACGAACGCTTGAACGTCTGCATCATCACTTAATGTTGAGAAGTGTGAAGTGTAGTAAACGTTAGAAAGGTTTGAGCTGTTACCTGCTAATGCTGCTAACTTGTCACTTGAAAGTCCGTCACCACCAACGATTGGTTGAGTGATACCCATTTCACGTGCTTGTTTGATGATTAGACCAACTTCTTCGTAGTAACCAGGAACATATAATACATCGAAGTCTTTAGATTTCAATGTTGTTAACACTGCTTGGAAGTCTGTGTCTTTTGATTGGTAGTATTCACGAGTTACAACTGTTCCACCGATTTTACTGTCAGTGTAAGTTTTTTCAAAGGCATCTGCTAACCCTTTAGAGTAGTCATTACCTGTATCTTGTAAGATGGCTACTTTAGCATTTCCGAATTTCTTGTGTACGAAGTTCGCTCCTACAACCCCTTGGTAGCTGTCAGAGAAACATACACGGTAGATGTATTCATATACTGAAGATGCATCTTCTGGATTTTTCAATGTCACGCCATCTCCTGTTGTTGCTGGGAAGACTGTTGGGATTTTTGCTTGTTCATTTACTGGGATTGATACTGAAGCATCTCCTGTTGTTGCTGGTCCGACTACGCCGACCACTTTTTCAGAAGCTAATTTCTTTGCTACTGAAGCTACTTCTGTTTTGTCTGATTTGTTATCGTATGAAACGTATTTTAATTCCTTATCTAATAACTTCCCTTTTTGTTCAACTGCTAATTGAGCTGCATTGTTCATGGAAGTACCGTAAGTCGCTACGTTCCCTGTTAATTCGAAGTTCCCTCCGATTTTGACTGTATTACTATCTGCTGCGTTTCCACAACCTGCTAAAATTGCTGCAACCACAGCGCCTAATGTGAATTTCTTTAATTTCATAAGATCCCTCTTTTCATGGATGAATTTTTCAACTTGAGAGTAGTATATAATATTCTGACAATTCATGCAATAGAAATCTATAATTTTTTTGAAAAAATATTTTGTTTACATTTTTATCGTTTTCACTTTCAAGATTCTTAGAACTATTTTCATTTTTTTCTAGTTAGAAATAAGTATTATTTACACCTAAAGTGTGATATATTGTATTTTAGCAATTTAGTGTGTGACACAACTAACAAGAAAAGGGAGAAAGAAATGAGAGCATTACTTTCAAAAAATCAAAACCGACAAATCGATATTGTCGACTATTTAGTTCAAGCAAACGGCTGGGTTCATATCGACGAACTCGCAAAAACTTTTAAAGTCTCTACTCGTGCCATCAAAATCGACCTCGCATTTTTACGCGATAAAATTGATGGACTCGACATCCTCTTCTCAACGAATGGGGTGCGTATCGAATTACCGGAGAATTTAAGTACCGAAGTCGTCTATCCTTATTATTATTCACATTCTATTTGCTACGAAATTCTGGAACAATTATTCTTACACGAAGAAACCACTGTTGCAGAAATGACACAAAAACTGTTCATTACGACTTCAACATTGAATCGTTACATTCAAAAAATCAATAATAGTTTAAAGAAAAAATTCGATTTCCAAATCTCGAAGAAAAACTTGCAATTTATTGGAAACGAACAAGACATTCGCTTCTTCTTCGTTCAATACTTTGCTGAAAAGACTGGCTTCTTCGAATGGCCATTCGACTTCGTAGATGAAGCTTCTCTAGAAAAAATTCTAGTAGACCTCTTCAAGTCTTCGAACTTCCCACAAAGCTTTGAAGGATACCGTGTCTTCAAGATGATTTTTACGGTTAACTTCTTCCGATCTTATCAAGGGCATTTCGTACAAAACTTCGAAAGCAAAGATAAATTCTATGATTACTACAATCAATTAGACGGCCTAGACGAAATCGTAGAGCAATTCGCCAAAGAAACAGGAATCATGGTCACTCCAGAAATCCTGGAACAATCATTCTCCATTTTCTTACAACCGCACTTCTTCCTAACTGTTGAAGAATTCTCAGCCGCTCGTCAGGAAAAAGTTCGTGACCGCCTATCGTTCGATACATTAGTCACGAATATTCAAAGTCTCGAAAAACGTTACGACTTGAAATGCGAAAACTATGATTTACTATTATGGCACTTACACAACACGTCTCAATTAGAGCGTATCGAAGTGCACTCAGACTTCATCTTATTCGATAAGAAGAAACCGTTGATGAACTTCTTCAAGTCGCTTTCGCCTGAGTTCTACAATGATGTTGCAACACTTCTTGAAGAGTACCAACAAGAAATCAAGAACGTGAAGCGTCAAAGAAATATCTCGCACTTGATTTACACCTTCTACACGCACTGGGAAGGTCTAATTTCTCAACTGCAAGCTAAGCAAGAGAAAATCAAGGTGTTGATTTTGAATGACTTTGACGAGTACTATCCAAAATTCTTGGCATCGTATTTAGAACATAACGCGGCAAACCGCTTCGAATATCATACGTATGATCAGCTTGAAATCTCCTTAGATATTCTAGAAAAATCTGATTATAAGATTATTTTGAGCAACTTTGCTCTTCCAGAAATCAAAGGTAAAACGGTGATCTGCTCGCATGATTTGAGTATGATTGATCTTGTCAACGAGTTGAATAAACAATAGGAAGATGCCCCTGCAATGCAGGGGCATCTTCCTGTTGCGCTTCGCTTTTTATTTTAATAAAACTTGCGTTTTTCTTACAAGCCTTCTTGAACGGTTGCGGTTGCTTCATAGCCACGGTAATGGGGCACCGGATTGAGCCTTTCGTATCAATTCCTACCAAGCTTCAAACTGACTCTACGGGTTTCACCCTAGAGTCAGTAA
>ERZ781273.123-NODE-123-length-57259-cov-13.785505_pt1 | contig 57259 bp, 58 predicted proteins | sample MGYA00375851_ERZ781273 | MGnify/ENA primary metagenome ERZ781273 (study PRJEB29790, sample SAMN03653692) | human gut metagenome | host: Homo sapiens | place: USA: Dallas, Texas | collected 2013-07-09 | study: EMG produced TPA metagenomics assembly of the Gut... | reverse complement strand
TTATAATAAAAACTCTAAGTATATATATATATATACTTAGAGTTTTTATTATAATTTTTGTTTTAAATATTTACTCTTGATGATATTTCATTAATTTTTCACTATATTTTAGCAATTATTGTTTTTATAGCATAAGCAACGCCATCTTCATCATTAGATTTCGTAATAAAATCTGCATTTTCTTTTACTTTATCAGATGCATTCCCCATAACAATTGAATACCCTGCACTTTGTAACATTGAAATATCATTTTCTCCATCACCAAAAGCAACCGTACTTTCTCTATCTATATTCTTAAGTTTCATAACATATTCAATTCCTAATGATTTTTTTGCATTCACATGTGTTATTTCTAAATACTCACTTAATGATTTTTGAATTGTTATTTTTTCGTCACTATAATTAACTTCTACATAATTAACCAGTTTTTTAAATACTTCAATATCATCTTCTATAAAAGAAACTTTATAAACTTCTTTTAAATTCTCATTAAAATATTGATTAAAATTTACTAAATTATAGTTTACCTTAACCACTTTTTTCTCGCGTTCTATAACCTTATTTATTACATCTACATTCCAATTCTCATCATCATATAAACTTATACCTACTTTTGGAAATTTACTTCTAATATCTAAAACTAATTTTCGAGCTAATTCTCTATTTAATATTTCTTTATTCAAAATTGTAAATTTAGTATTTTCTTTTTTAAATACCATAGCTCCATTAAAAGCAATGTGAATCCCACCTACTCCTAAATCATTTAAAATACTTTCCATTTTTTGAGGAGATCTCGCAGAAACTAAAGTTAACGGTATATTGCATTCTCCAATTATTTTTTTCGTATAGTCACTTAGTTCTCCATTATTATTTAATAATGTTCCATCAAGATCTGAAAATAAATGTTTTATCATAACATCACCTTTATAATATAATTTTCACTTTAATTCTATCATATTAATATAACTATTTCCATGTACAATATACTATTTAAAACTAAATATTTTTATTTAATAACAATATTGACTTTTACCTTTATATATACTACTATTATTATATATAAACAACTTTTTTATCCCATAATTTTATAATAAACGGAGGTATATTATGAAAAATAGTTTTAAAAAAATTCTTTTATTATTTTTTACATTTTCTTTTGCAATAGGGATTTCAGCTTGTGGAATTTCACATAACTCTACTTCTTCAAAAGAAATACTTGAAAAATATTCTGAAGCAACAAAAAATATTAAAAATTTAAAATTTAATAGTATAAATAATATAGCAGTAACTTCAAATGATAAAAAAATCAATATAAAAATCAATATGGACGGTACATTAATATCTGAGCCCACTTCTATGCTTGTTTATATTAATCAACAAATTGATGATCTTTCTGAAAATACCTCTATTTACCTTAAAGATGATAACACATTATATATAAAAGAAGGCAATTCATCAAAATGGATCAAAGAAAATATTTCTGATGAAAATAAGGAAAGTATAAAATCATTAAAAAATTTAGGTTTTACCGATAAAAATTTACAACTATATCGTGATATCTCAGATAAATTTAAAGTTGAAGAACAAGGCGACAATTATACTCTAACATATTCAGGTAATGATGAAAAAGTAATTGAATTCTTTAAAAAACAAAGCACCACTTCTGATAAATTAGATAATTTTTCATATAAAAATATTACTATTAAACTAATAATAAAAAAATCAAATTATGAACCAGTTGAAATACATACTACAATTGAAAATCAAGGTAAAACAGATACCTCAAATACAATAGTAACCGAAATGAAAGTAACATTCTCAGAGATAAATAAATCAAAAATTACTCCTCCATCAGATATTGAACATTAATAAATAAATTAACTTCAAGTAGAAATATACTTGAAGTTAATTTTTTTATTTTAATATAACTTATATCTATTATGATTTAGAAATTTGTTTAACAAAAATTAAACAAAATATTTAATATCTTTAATAAAATAAACTTGTTTTATGCTATATACAGAATTTCTATTGAAACCGTTTGTTGACAATTACTGTAATATATATTATTATTAATATGTATATAACATTATGTTATCACATAAAATAATTAAATATGGAGGTTTTTTATGACTAAATCTATAAAAAAAGTTCTTTTAATGCTTACTACTGTAGTATTAACAGTTGTGCTAGCTGCTTGTGGTTCAGGTGGATCTGGTGGCGGAAGTAGTGCACCAAAAACACCAACATCTAAAGAAGTATTCGAAAAATATACGGAAGTTGCTAAAAATATTAAAAGTGCTAAATTTATCGCAGATGTTCAAATGTCAGACTCAAAAGGACAATTAACTATGAAAATGAATGGTACTTTTTCAGGAGAACCACTTACAATGTTAGTTGACTATGATATATCAAATGGTAAACAAAGCCAAAAAATGTCTATGTATTTAAAAGACTCTAGCAATATTTACATAAGTCAAGGCAGCTCAGGATGGAAAAAAATGCCAGTTGATGAAGCTACAAAAAAACAACTTGATTCAATAAAAGATGTTGCTGGTAATGAAAAAGCCCTAAACTTCTACAAAAATAATGCGGACAGCTTCAAAGTTGAAGAAGAAGGAGATAACTACGTTTTAACTTATACAGGTAATGATGAAAAATTCAAAGAATTACTTAAAGAACTTGGTTCTTCATCTGGTACAGCTAGCAACTATGATAATTTTAATTTCAAAAATGCTACTGTTAAATTAACAGTTAAAAAATCAAATTACGAACCAGTTGCTTCTGAAGTATCTACTGAACTAGAAAATAAAAAAGATTCTCAAAATACTACAAAAGTAGTTACTAAACAAACTTTCTCTGAAATCAACACAGCTAAAGTTACAGCTCCAGAAGGAGTTAAATAATATACTTTCTCTAAGCGATATAATCGCTTAGAGATTTTTTTTATTTCTTTATTTTTTATTATTTTTAGCTAATTAAACATCAATTGACTTTTTATCATAAATAAATTATCATATTTATATAGTGATTATTATTTATTAATAAAAAAATATTTAAAGGAGTGATTAAATGAAAAATACTATAAAAAAATTAGTTTTTATTATTACTATAGTTTTCTTATCTGTATCTTTAGCAGGTTGTTCGACAAAAACTCCTAGTTCTCAAGAAGCTATTGATAAATACACAGAAGCTTTAAAAAATATTAAAAGTGAAACTTACAATTCCGATGTCACTATTAAAGATATATTAAGAAACAAAGAGAATACTTACAAATTTAATATTAATGGGACTATCGTAGATAACCCATTAGCAATGAATGTAAATATTAAAATAGATGATACAGCATTATCTCTATATATGAAAAATTCAAATTCATTATATGTAAAACAAAATTCTTTAAGTTGGAGAAAATATAAGTCATCTAGTGAAACATTAGAACGTTTTGATTCAGCAAACAAAATTAGTCGAGATAAAGAAAATATTGATTTTCTAAAAAGTAATGCAAATGATTTTAAAGTTGAACAACATGGTGATAACTACGTTCTTACCTACTCAGGAAGTGATGCAAAATACAAAGACTTTTTAATTTCATCTTTTATTGGATTTGGAGAAATGAGTGAATTTAAGAGATATGATTTAAAGAATATTACTATAAAACAAACTATAAAAAAATCTAGTTTTGAGCCTGTTGAATTAAATATTACCTCTGAACTTACTTATAAATATGATTCATCAGTTAAATCTTATATCGAAATAAAAACTACAACATCTAACATTAATTTAGGAAAAGTAGCACAACCAGATGACTTAAAAGTTACAAATAATCTCTAAGCGGTAAAATCGCTTAGATTTTTTTTTATAGATATCATTAATCTTTTCGTCTAACAAACTATTCTAGTATTAATTGACAATTTTTCTAAATTTCATTATTATATTTATATAATGTTAATTATTATTTATTTCTAAAAATCTTAAAAAGGGGCATTTATATGAAAAGCACTCTAAAAAAATTAGTTCTTATAATTTCTACAGTTATTTTAAATATAGTTTTAACAGGTTGTTCGACAAAAACGCCGACATCACAAGAAGTAATTGATAAATATTCAGAAACTTTAAAAGGTATAAAAAGTTTAAGTTACAACTCAGATATTACAATGTTAATTAAAAGTAATAGTAAAGAAACAAATTTAAAGTATAACGTAAATGGTTTTGTTGAAACCAAGCCAATATCAACAATTACTAATATAACTAGCAATGGCAATACAGCATCTGCCTATATGAATGATTCAGAAACATTTTATTACAAACAAAATAATACCTCGAAATGGATCAAATTAAAAGCAAATAGTGAAAACGTAAATCGCGTTTATTCAAACAACAAAATTAGTATTGAAAACGAAAGAGTTAAGTTTTTAAAAGATAACGCAAATGATTTTAAAGTTGAACAGCAAGGAGATAATTTTATTTTATCTTATTCCGGAAATGGTGAAAAATATAAAGATTTCTTAATTAAATCATTTATTGCCACTGGTAATGCTAAGACCATAAACAAAGCTAATTTAGAAAGTATTACTATTAAACAAACTATTAAAAAAGACAGCTTTGAACCAGTAGAATTGTATATTAACTGTACAATTTCTAATAAAGGATCTAGTTCTTATACGGCGGATATAGAACTTATAACTACTACATCTAATATTAATTTAACAAAAGTAGTACAACCTGAAGACTTAAAAGTTACTAATAATCTCTAAGCGGTAAAATTGCTTAGGGATTTTTTATTATCCCCCTACCTTATATATTGTTTTATAAAATATTTATTATTCTCAAACAATTTGTTATAATAAAGTTATATTATTAATATGGGGTAAAACATTATGATTATACTAAATAAAGAAGAAATTCAAAAATCCCTTCCTATGAAGGAAGCTATAGAAGTTTGTAAAGAGTCTTTAAAAGACTATTCAGAAAATAAAACTAATATACCACTTAGAATTAACTTACCAGTTGAAAAATACAACGGCCAAGCACTATTTATGCCGGGAAGTATTAGTTCAAACGAAGAAAAAGTTGGTATCAAAATAGTTTCGGTGTATCCAAATAATGCACAGTATAATTTACCTTCAGTTCCTTCAACAGTTCTTATGATAGATTCTAAAACAGGGATAGTAAATGGTTTATTAGATGGTACTTACCTTACTGCACTTCGTACCGCAGCTTTACAAGGAGCTGCAACTGATTTATTAGCTAGAAAAGATAGCAAAGTAGCTACTCTTATAGGTACAGGTGGTCAAGCATTTGAACAAGCACGTGCACTTTTAACTGTTAGAGATATTGAAGAACTTCGTATTGTTGGTCGAAACCCTGAAAAAACTAGAAAATTTGTAGAAAAGCTAAAAAATGAATTAAGTGAATTTTCAACTAACATTTTAGCATATGAACACACTAATGAAGCTGTTAAAGATTCTGATATTATCACAACAGTCACAACTTCTACAACACCTACATTTGATGCTAAATATATAAAAGATGGAACTCATATTAATGGTATTGGTTCTTTCACACCTGATATGATAGAACTACCTACAGAATTAATTAACAAAAATAATAAAATTTATTTCGATACTAATGATGGAGTCCTTAGTGAGGCTGGAGATATATTACTTCCTCTTGACAAAGGATTAATAACTAAAAGTGATTTTAAAGGTGAACTTGGAGACTTAGTTCTAAACCCAGCTATTGGAAGAGAAAATAATAATGAAATAACTATATTTAAGTCTGTTGGAACTGCTGTATTAGATATAGCATGTGGATATGAAATTATTTCAAAAGCACAAGAATTAAATCTTGGTACAAAAGTAGATATGTAAAAATTTAGACTAGAAACCTAAAATTAAGTTTCTAGTCTTTTTTTATTCATGTATTTCTAGTGGTAATCCATCAGGATCAAAGAAAAAAGCCATTTTTTTACCATCAAAATCATCATATCTTAGACCTTCATGTACAACACCTAATTTATCAAACTCCTCAAGAACATCTTCTACACTATCTACTTTAAAAGCAAGATGTCGAAGTCCTGTGTATTCTGGAGAGGGCATGGGTGGTCTTAAAGGGGCATCTTCTTTTATAAAAATTTCAAGAACTATATCCCCTTTTTTAACATTTAATAAAACATCATTTTTTTCAGGTCTATTATACTCACTAATCTTTTCAAATTTCAATTTATTAATATAAAAATCAGTAGTTTTATTATAGTCAGTTCCTATAATTGCTATATGATGTATTTTAGATAGTTTCATCATTTCCCTCTAGATTATTCTCTATTTTTTCTAATTCATAATTTCTAACTATAGCTACCACTTTATTTAATTCAAGTGGATCTACTTGTTCATAGTCACCTTGTTCAGTATATGCAAATGATACTTCTTCCCCACGTGTTGTTGGATCATTTTCGTATTCTTTAAATGTTCCATGAATTTGATTCACACTTGTTTTATCTAATAACCTTACTACATTTTTAGAATCAATACCAGCTCCAGCAAGAATTTCTATATGTTTTCCATATTTTTCTTGGAATATTTTTAATAACTTACTACCACGAATAGCATTTTCACCCAATCCACTTGTTAGTATTCTTGTACAACCTAATCCTATTAATCGTTGTATATTATAATCTGGCTCCTTAGAACAATCAAATGCTCTATGAAATACACTCTCTGCTCCAAATTTATCACATAATTCAATCATCTTCTCTGTGGCTTGCCAGTCTATTTTTCCATCTTCCGTTAAAAATCCAAAGACTATTCCGTTAGCCCCATGTTTTAAAAGCTCACGTGCTTCTCTAAACATTTGATTCTTTTCTATCTCACTATAGCAAAATCCTCCCCCTCGAGGACGTACCATTACCATAATTGGTACTACTACTCCACTTTCTAGTACCATATCTAATAATGTAGTTGTAGGTGTCAAACCTCCCAAATAACTTGCACTAACTAACTCAATTCTACTTGCACCCTCACTTTGAGCAATTAAGCAATCTTTTACACTACTTGCACATACTTCTACTTTTATCATTTACCATTTCTCCTTTATTCAACTATAAATTTATTATATCACAAAATTATATCTTTTATATAAAAAAAAATCAGTAATACCTATGTGATATTACTGATTAATATTTTATTTATTGCATCATTCCAGCTTGTAATTGATACATTTTATAATATGTGCCTTTACGTTCTAATAGCTGTTCATGTGTTCCTGATTCTATTATCTCACCTTTATCAAGAACATAAATACAATTTGCATCTTGTATTGTTGATAATCGGTGTGCTATTGCAATTGTTGTTCGACCTTTACGCATCTTCTCTAATGAGCATTGGATAGTCTCTTCTGTCTCCGAGTCAATATTTGCTGTAGCTTCATCTAAAATTAGTATCTTAGGTTCAGCCGCTATAGTTCTCGCAAATGTAATAAGCTGTCTTTGACCACTGGAGAAAGTAGAACCACGTTCAGTTACCTTACTTTTATACTTTTCTGGAAGTTCTTGGATAAAATTATCCGCATCAACAAATCTTGCCGCTTCTTCTATATCATTTTCAGTCAAGTTATCTTTATACATCCTAATATTAGACTCTACTGTCCCATGATATAAAAATGGATCTTGAAGTACTAATCCAATCTTATCTCTTAATTCTTTAGTACTATAATCTTTTATATCTACACCATCTATAAATATCTTACCACGCTCAAATTCATAAAATCTTAAGAAAAGATTAATAATCGAAGACTTACCTGAACCGGTAGAACCAACAAATGCTATTGTCTCTCCTTTATTTACATTAAACGAGATATTCTTTAGTACATCTTGCTTACCATCATACGAGAAACTTACATTTTTAAACTCAATATTACCTTCTTCAATTTTATAATCACTATTACTTTGTTTCGGTTCATATTCAGTATTATCTATTAATTCAAATACCCTTCCGGCAGAAATCATTGATGTTTGAAGTACACTAAAGTTTTGCATAAGTTCTATCAATGGATTAAACAATTGGTTAGTATATTGGATAAATGCATATATTAATCCAGCTGTAAATCCAGCAGTTTGCCAACTAAGACCAAAGTAAGCTAGTATAACTCCATAAGCTAATATTTTAAATAATGCCATTGCTGGTCTAAGTAATAAACTATCTACTGCTAAAGACTTGCTCATATAACGTAGGTGCTCTTTATTAACACCTTCAAACTCATCTAATAATCTCTTCTCTTGATTAAAAGCTTGTACTATTCTCATACCCTCTATAGACTCAGATAACTTTGTATTTAAATCACTCAACTTAGCTCTTGTTATCTCTACTAATCTACTAGAAAGTCTTTGATATAAATATACAGAACCTAACATTATTGGTATAAATAAAATCATTAGTATAGTTAATTGCCAACTTAAAGATACCATTGCTGTTAGTGTTACTACAAACATTAATACCGAATTTAAGAAACTTGAAAATATTGTTCCAAACATATCTGCTACTGCTTGAGTATCATTAGTTAATCTAGATACTATTGAACCTACTGGTGTCTTATCAAAGTATGACATACCTAATTTTTGTAAGTTAGAAAAACTTTCTTCTCGTAGATCCCTTACTATACTATGTGCTACCTTAGAAAAATAATATTCACCTATAAAAGTAAAGACTACCCTTAATATAAATAATCCATAGTAACCGGCTAATATATATAGTCCTGCTGTTGCTATATTTTTTGTTATGTAGTTATCTATATAGTACCGTGCTAAAAGAGGAATTGCTGTCGCTACTAATGTAGTAAGTAAGATAAAAGATAAAGCTATAAAAGTTAATCCTTTATACTTAAACATATAGCGTAATAATCTGAAAAATGTATTACTCTTCTTCAAACTAATTTCCTCCTTTCATCTTCTCTTCTAATTGCTGAGTATTATATGTTTCTTTATACCAACCATCTTGAGCAATTAGTTGATCATGTGTACCACGTTCTATTATCTTCCCATTATCCATTACTATTATTAAATCTGCATGAACAATAGCCGATAATCTATGTGCAGTAATAATAGTTGTCTTGCCGCTTCTTTCTTCTTTTAAGTTTTCTAAAATTAAATGCTCTGTTTTAGCATCAACTGCTGATAATGAATCATCTAAAATTAATATTTCTGGATTCATAATTAATGCACGACTCATAGCCATACGTTGTTTTTGTCCACCTGATAATGATACTCCGCGTTCTCCTATAATAGTATCAAAACCATCAGTCATATTTACTATATCATCATATATTCCACAAACTTTAGTAATATCCTCTACCTGTTTGTCCATATACTTAGAATCAGCAAATCTAATATTTTCTTTTATAGACATTGCGAATAATACTTGGTCTTGTGGAACATATCCTATTAAGCTTCGAAGATCATTTAACTTATAATCTTTTATATTATGATTATTTAAGTAAATACTTCCATCTTCGACATCATATTCCCTAAGTAATAATTTTAATAAAGTAGTTTTACCTGAACCAGTTACTCCGACTATTCCTAATGTTTGTCCTTTATCAATAGCGAACTTAATATCAGATAATGTTTCCTCTCCTACATAAGAAAAACTATTAATGTTATACTCTAATCTACCATTATGTGCTGGTATCGTATTTTCTTTTTCTACGACATCATTCTCTTCTGCTAGTAGTTTCTCTATACGTGTATAAGATACATCACCACGTTGACCTATATTAAATAACCAACCAATTGCCTGAAGAGGCCATACTAACATATCAAGATATGTAACAAAAGTTACTAAATTACCAACACTTATTTCTCCTCTTGATATAAATATTCCACCAAAGATAAGTGTTAGTGTATAAGATAACCCTACAAATACAAGTACCATTGGATCAAATAGAGCATTGTATTTAGAAGCAATAATATTTTTACTAAATACCTTCTTATTAGTCTCTCCAAAACTATTAATCTCATCATTACCATAACCAAATGATTTAGTAACCCTAATACCAGATACACTCTCCTGTACTTTATTATTAAGGTCAGAAAATGATTCTTGCGCTTCTTTAAAACTTTGGTGATTTTTCTCACCTAGTTTATTAGTAGCATAAGCTAAAAATGGTAATGGAATAACAGCGATTAATGTTAGCTTAGCACTTATTAAAAATACCATAGTAAATAAAGTTACTAACGCTGTTATACTAGCGTCCACCGCTGACATTACTCCTCCACCTGCAACCATAACAACAGCATTTACATCATTAGTTGCGTGAGCCATTAAATCTCCTGTACGGTACTTTTGATAAAATGATGGAGACATTTTTGTGAAGTGTTGGAACAATCTAAAACGTAGAATTCGACCTAAATTGTACGCTGCACCAAAAATATAAACACGCCATACATATCTTAGTCCATACATTATAAAAGCAGCTAATACTAAATAAATAATATTAATAAACAACTGACTATTAGTTAAATTACCCGCTTCTATTTTATCAACTATATTACCTATTACTTTAGGTGGTATTAAATTAAAGACACTTACTAAAGATAGAGCCAATATACCTATAATATATCTTCTCTTTTCTAATTTTAAAAACCAGCCTAGTTTTCTAATTAAATTCATTATATTTCCTTTCTATATATTTTATTTTTCACTTAATTGTTCATCAAGTTCTTTACATACTTTTCCTATACTATCATTAATGACTAAATCAGCCATATTGTCTTGAGGAGTTTTAGTTTTATTTATTACTACTAAATATTTTCCTCTAAAATATTGAATAAGGTTAGCTGCTGGATATACACTAAGTGAAGTACCTCCGATTATTAATACTTCCGCTTCTTGAATATACCTAATTGCAGAGTTAAATGTAGTCATATCTAACTCCTCTTCATATAAAGTTACATATGGTTTTATAACACCAGAACATTTATCACAACGTGGAATTTCTTCTTTTTTATTTAGAAATTGTTCCAAATTATAATATGCTCCGCACTTAGTACAATAATTTGCATCTACAGTACCGTGTAATTTTAATACATTTTTACTACCTGCTTGTTCATGTAGAGTATCAATATTTTGTGTTATTACTGCTTTTAGTTTACCCATTTTTTCTAATTTAGCTAAATAATAATGAGCTGCATTTGGTTTAGCATCTGGATATATTAAGTTCTTTTTATAAAAATCAAAGAAATCCTCTGGATATCTTTCAAACATTGTTCTAGACACTAATTGTTCAGGGGTAAAGCTTCTATTTAACTTTATACTGAATATTCCATTAGCACTTCTAAAATCCGGTATATTAGATTCTGTAGAAACTCCAGCTCCACCAAAAAACACTATATTATTACTTTTATTTATATCACTAATTTTCATAATAAATCTCCTTTTGATTTAGAAAAAATAAGTAAACTTAGAATCTATAGTTTACTGTTTTTTTTCTATAATTTCAATATTATATTTTTCATTTAAGTATGATGACAACTCTTCCCAATCTTCTGTTTTAAACCTACAAAGATTAACATATAGTAGCACTCTTAAAATACTAGGATCTATTATAATATTACTCTTTGAAATTTTGTTTAATCTAGTTGTCTCTTTTAATTTTAATTCAATAAAGTAGCTTTTACTATTTGTATGATCTGGATCACTCACATCTACTACCTTATATTCTGCAGATAATAAATCCTCTTTTGGTATAAATGTCTCCTTTTGAATTATTATTCCAGAATATGCATAAATGCCTTCATCAGTAAATTCAAAAGACACATTATTACCAAACAATCTTCTCACAGCTCCAATTGCAGCATAAACACCAGCAAGTAACATAATAATTTCTACTATTACTAAAAAGTTTATTTGCTCTAGATTAAAAATTCCATAATTACTGAGTATTAAAAAATTAATTAATACTCCAATGGAAAACATTAAATATCCATAACCTACAATTTTTGCATAATATATTTTCATTAATATCTTACCTTTCTTAACAAGACTTATAACTCATGTTTTATTCTTAGTTATTAAATAACATCAATATTATAATTTTTCTCTAAATATATTGATATCTCTTTCCATTTTTTTAAATTAAAGTTACATTGATTTAAATGTAGTTTTATTACCAGTTTTTCTGTATCAAAAGTTATATTAGAGTTTGAAATTTTATTTAACCTAGTATCTTCTTTTACTTTAAATTCTATAAAGCAATCTGTATCATAATCAAGGTTAGGATCACTTTCTTTAACTTCTTTATATGTAGCCAAAATTAAGTTATCTTTTGATATAAATGTTTCTTTTTCTATAATTAAGCCACTATAAATATATACCCCTTCAGGTGTAACTTCAAAAAACTTTTTTCCTAACAGTTGTTTTATTATAACAAATAAAGAATAAAGTCCTAAAACTATTTGTATTATAAATGCTATATTTATATTAGCTATATTTAGTTTAGAATCATACGCAAACGTACTTAGAAATAAAAGTAATACAAAAAATATATACTTTATTCCAGCAAACCTACTATAATATATTTTCACAGTATCATACCTTTCATTACTAATTTATACTTCAACAACAATCCCATAATGTTCTTTTATATACTCTACTAACTTAAGTAGATCTTTTCTCTTAAAAACACATTGGTTAGTTTCTAAATCTATAGATTTATTTTTTTTATGATATCTTAAAAAATTTTTCTTTAATTCTTTTTGTTCTTTATTAATAAAAACTGATAATTCATAATCCATTTTTTTATTTATATAAACACTTATATTATTTATATCTTCTTTCTTAATTAAAAACGTATCATATTTAATTTTACCAGTTGAAATAACAATACCCTCTACAGTAAATTCAAACGCAACAGGATTAATAAATAATCTATTAATTCCTTCAAATATAAATCTACAAGTGAAAATTAATATTGGTAAAGGAAATACGATAAATATAAATAATCTTACTGATATTGCAAAATCAGCATCAACATAAAGAGCTTTTAAAATAGGAAGAAGAGCTAAAAACATTATAATACCTATTAATACTAAGAGTATTGATAAATATTTCTTAAAATAAATTTTCATAGTAATAATTTTCCTTTTAATCTCTTATAAATTTAAAGTCATATGTATTTGAACAATAATATTCAAGTTTGTCTATAATACGTGGATTTATTTTACAATCTGATAGATGCATTCTTAAAGTTTTAAATCTCATATTTTTATCAAAATTTGTAAAAATACCAATTTCACGCAAAATATCATCATTTTTAAAAGTAAATCTGAACATTCCTTCTACTGGTAAAGATGCTTCATTACTACTTTTAGTTATATGTTCAAGTTTTATAATTTCTTCTTTTGATATAAACAATTTTTCTAAGTTAAACGCGCCGCAGTAAATAGTTATACCTACAGCAGAAAATTCTACAGCCGTATTTACTATAAATAACCTTCTTATTGTCATAACAGTAAATCCTACACTAAAAATAAAAGCAAATAATAAAAGTAAACTAAGCAAAATTTTTGGTAGAATCTCTATTTTAGGAATCTTAAACATTAGTACGTACAATGCAGCAGATAGAGCTATTAGCATAATAATACTACATACTAGCATTACCGTGTAAGCAAACTTACTATAATAAATTTTCATATACTATCATTCCTTTATTATCTTTCAAATTTTATTTTATAAACAGTTTTAAAATAGTATTCGACACTATCAATTATATTCCAAGGAACAAGGCAATCATTTAATCTTATACCTAATGTTTTAAAATTCATATCTTTTGTAAAATTGGTAAATTTACCTAAGCTTTTTAAAATATCATCATTTTTTAAATAAAAAACAAATGATCCTTTGTCCCATCTAGCTCTACTAGTAGTAGTATAAGTATATGTATTATAACGTACAAGTTTTATTAATTCTTCTTTAGGAATAAACAATCTTTTAAATCTAAATGCTCCGTAGTTGATATATACACCCTCTTCGCAAAGCTCTAATACAGCCCTATTAATAAATAGTCTCCTTACTGCCATCATTGTAAATCCTATACCAGAAATAAGTATAAATACAAAGAACATATCACAAAAAATCATAGTCCAAATATCTATATCAATTTTAAACATAAGAAAAATAAGAACTGGTGAACATATTGTCATAACAATACCAGCTATAAGTACAACCGTATAAGCAAACCAACTATAATAAACTTTCATTTATTAATCTCCTTTATTTTGTTTTAATATATCAAAGAGGAAACTTATATAAGTCTCCTCTTCATAATATATTCTTTCTCTACCAAATTATTTATTAGCTTCGCGTTCTTTTTGAGCTTTTAATTCTTTAATTCTTTGTTTACGCTCTTCCATACGAGCTTTCTTAGCTTCACGAGCTGAGCTTCTTATTGGACCACGTGCTATATGTTCTTTGCTGTCGTTAGTAGTTAGTTTAGTATTTTCTTCTTTGATTTCAATATCTTCGTGACGTTCTACTCTAATACGTAATAAGTTAGAAACTACTTCTACTTGAATATCATCAATCATATACTCAAACATTTCGTGACCTTCATTTTTATATTCACGAAGTGGATCGATTTGACCGTAAGAACGTAAGAAGATACCTTTTCTTAATTGGTCCATTTGGTCAATATGATCAGTCCATCTATCATCTATTGCATTAAGAAGAATATATTTTTCGAATGAATTCATAGTATCATCGCCAAGTAAATCACGTTTTTCTTGTAATTCTGCTTTAATTTTAGCAATAGTAAGTTCTTTAATCTCTTCATCAGACATTACATCACCGTATTCTAATTCAGTGATAGGGTTTTGTCCTAAGAATTTCTCATTGATAGATTTGATAATCTCTTCTGTTTCTTCTCTTTCACTATGTACTTCACCCATAGTTTGACTAGCGTATTGAATAGTTTTTTCAACTGCTTCATCAATCATTTCATAAACGATGTCAGTAACTACTTCATTTTCTAATACTTCATTTCTTTCAGCATACATGATTTCACGTTGTTTACGTAATACATCATCGTATTGAAGTACTTGTTTACGTGCATCGTAGTTATTACCTTCAACACGTTTTTGGGCACTTTCTACTGAACGGCTGACCATTCTACTTTCGATTGGAGCGTCTTCAGTTGCACCCATAATTTTTTGTAATCTATCAGCTCCAAAACGAACCATAAGTTCATCTTCCAATGATAGATAGAATCTACTGTAACCTGGATCTCCTTGACGACCAGAACGTCCACGTAACTGGTTATCGATACGACGTGATTCGTGACGTTCAGTACCAATAACAGCTAATCCACCAAGTTCACGAACACCTTCACCAAGTTTAATATCCGTACCACGACCAGCCATGTTTGTCGCGATAGTTACAGAACCTTTTTGTCCTGCTTGTTTAATTATTTCTGCTTCACTTTCATTTTGTTTAGCATTAAGTACTTTATGCGGTACTCCGTATTTATAAAGAAGTTGTGAAACTAATTCACTCGTTTCAATAGAAACAGTACCTAATAAGATTGGTTGTCCTTTTTCATGACGTTGTTTTACTTCACGAGCAACTGCGTTAAACTTAGCTGTCATATTTGAGTAAATAAAGTCAGGAGCATCATCCCTTAATATTGGTCTGTTTGTAGGAATTGTAGTAACAAACATGTTATAAATATTTCTAAATTCCTCTTCTTCTGTTTTACCAGTACCTGTCATACCACTAAGTTTTTTATACATTCTAAAGTAGTTTTGGAATGTAATTGTCGCCATAGTTTTACTTTCATTTTGAATAGGTACACCTTCTTTAGCCTCGATAGCTTGGTGTAATCCTTCAGAAAAACGACGACCAGGCATTGTACGACCAGTGAATTGGTCAACGATTAAAATTTCACCATCTTCAGCAACTACGTAGTCAACGTCTAAAAACATTGTGTAGTTAGCTTTTAGCGCTTGGTTAATGTGGTGTGTTAAATCAACATTTTTTAAATCATATAGATTTTTTAATCCAAAGTAACTTTCAGCTTTATCTATACCAATTTCTGATAATTGAATACTTTTAGTTTTAATATCAAGAGTATAATCTCCATCGCTACCATCTTCTTCTGTAGCTCTCTTAAGTGTCTTTACAAAAGCATCTGCTACTTTATATAATGAAGTTGATGCTTGACCTTCACCAGAGATAATAAGTGGTGTACGTGCTTCATCAATAAGTACTGAGTCGACCTCATCAATTACGGCATAGTTTAAAGGACGTTGCACACGAGCTTCAACTGTTTTAACCATGTTATCTCTTAAATAGTCAAACCCTAATTCGTTGTTTGTAGAGTATGTAATATCTGCATTATATGCTTCTCTTTTTTCTTCAGGATTTAATGAGTTTAAGTTAAGTCCTACTGAAAGACCTAGATAGTTATATAATACTCCCATCTCTTGAGCGTCACGTTGTGATAAGTATTCGTTTACTGTTACTACGTGTACTCCTTCTCCACTTAAAGCATTTAGATAAACAGGCATTGTCGCAGTAAGAGTTTTACCTTCCCCTGTTTTCATCTCAGCGATATCTCCACGGTGAAGTGCGATACCACCCATAATTTGTACTTTATATGGTTTCATTCCTAATGCACGAAATGCTCCTTCACGAGCAGCCGCAAATGCATCAACTAAAATTTTATCTAATATGTCAGCTGTAGATTTTCCTTTTTCTTTTTGTTCAGCAACATATTGTTTAAACTCTTCTGTTTTATTTTTTAATTGTTCATCACTAAGACTAGAGTATTCTTCATCTTTAGCTAATACTTTATCAGCTAGTTTTGATAAGCTTTTTACTTCTCTTCTGTTAGCGTCAAATAATTTTCCTAAAATTGCCATTAACATTTTCCTTCCAAAATATTTTTTGAAAATAATTAAAAATATTATTAATTATTTCACTTAATCAATATTGAACATTCAGCTCTTTGAACCCTCAATAAAATATTTTATTCAAATTTAGTAATAATTTAAAAGAAATACACAATAACTTTAAAGTTAACATTTCTTTACATCATATTATTATAACACTCATTGACCTTTAAAGCAACAACAATAACACGAATTGTGAACTTATTGAATAAGGTTAAACTCTGTTTTTTTCTATAAATATTTTTCTAAATTCTAACCTTAAATAAAAAGAACTTGAATTCAATCAGAATCCAAGTTCTTTTATTAACTTACTATTTATTTAAGATACTAGCACAACGTGGACATAAACCTTCTTCGTTTACTTCCTCAACGATGTTCCAGCAACGTTCACAACGGTGTCCTTCAGCTTTTGTTACTTTAACAGTTGCTAAATCATAAGCAACACCATCATTTTCTTTAACTTCAACACTACTTACGATAAATAGTTGATGTAAGTTATCTACTGAGTTTAGTAATTCTACTACTTCACTGTCGTTACTGTAGATTTCAACAGCAGCTTCTAGAGATTTACCGATAACTTTTTCGTTACGGCTTTCTTCTAAAGCTTTGTTTACATCGTCACGTACTTCAAGAAGTTTATCCCATTTAGCTTCTAATGCTGCATCATCGATTAAGTTCTTAGCTGGGAAGTCAGTTAAGTGAACAGATTCAGCATCTTCATATGGCATATTGTCATATACTTCTTCTGCAGTGAATGATAAGATTGGAGCTAATAATCTAACTGACTTACTTAAAACAGTGTAAAGTACTGTTAGCATACTTAAACGTTTGTGAGATTTTTCAGCTTCGATATAAAGAATATCTTTACCATAATCTAGGTAGAATGAAGATAATTCTACGTTGAAGAAGTTGATTAACTCTGTAGTAATACTGTTGAACTGATAGTTTTCATAGTAATCTAATACTTTAGCTACAACTTTTTCAAATTTAAGAACCATATATTTATCTAACTCTTCTAATTCATCATATGATAATAAGTCTGTTCTATTATCAAAACTTCCGTTGAATAAGTTACCTAGTAAGAATCGGAATGTATTTCTAATTTTTCTATAAGTTTCAGATACTTGTTTTAGGATATCGTTAGAAATACGCACGTCTTGAGTATAGTCAACACTTGCAGACCATAAACGAATAATCTCAGCACCTAATTGTTTACCTACATCGTTAGGAGAGATAACATTACCTAATGATTTACTCATTTTGTTACCATTACCGTCCATAACGAAACCTGCAGATACAAGCTCTTTATATGGAGCTTCTCCAGAGATAGCTACAGAAGTAATTAATGAAGAGTTAAACCAACCACGATATTGGTCACTTCCTTCTAAATAAAGGTCAGCAGGATAAGTTAAATCATCACGAAGTGCACAGCATCCTTGGTGAGAAGTTCCTGAATCGAACCAAACGTCCATAATATCCATTTCTTTAGTGAATTCACCATTTGGGCTACCTGGGTGAGTATAACCTTCCGGTAATAATTCTTTAGCATCTTTATAGAACCATACATTTGATCCTTCAACTTCAAAGATTTTAGCTACGTGTTCAATTAGAGTATTATCTAAAATTGCCTCTCCGTTTTCTGCGTAGAATACAGGAATTGGTACTCCCCACACACGTTGTCTACTGATTACCCAGTCACCACGGTCACGAATCATGTTATATAATCTTGGTTTCCCCCATTCACTGTAGAATTTAGTTCTATCTACAGCATCTAATAATTCAGAACGGAACGCATCAATAGAACAGAACCATTGAGGTGTTGATCTAAAGATAATAGGTTTTTTACTTCTCCAGTCATGTGGATATGAGTGAGTAATATTTTCTTGTTTTAATAATGCCCCAGTTTCAGCTAAGTGTGCAATAATATTTTTGTTAGCATCGAATACAAATTGTCCTGCGAATTGTCCAGCTTCTTCTGTTAGATTACCTTGGTTATCAACTGGTGATAATACTCCAAGTTTATATTTACCTTGACCAACGATAAAGTCATCAACCCCGTGTCCAGGTGCAGTATGAACTAGTCCAGTCCCTGAATCAAGAGTTACATAATCAGCTAAGATTACTGTAGAAGTTCTATCTAAGAATGGGTGTTGACATAGTAAATATTCTAATTCTTTACCAAGTACTGTTTTTCCTAGTTCAAAGTTTTCCCAACCGAATTGTTCAGTTAAGAAGTTAACTCTTTCTTTAGCTAATAAATAGTTTTCACCATTTACTTTAACTTCTTGATATTCAAAATCAGGGTGAACTGCAATACCTAAGTTTGCAGGTAATGTCCATGGAGTTGTTGTCCAAATAACGAATTTAGTTCCTTTTTCTACAACTCCATCTTCACTTACTAATTCGAATCCAACATAGATAGAAGGTGAAGTATGGTCACGATATTCGATTTCGGCTTCCGCTAAAGCAGATTCTGATGATGGAGACCAATAAATTGGTTTTAATCCTTTATAGATATATCCTTTATCAACCATTTTACCGAATACACGGATTTGTTCAGCTTCAAATTTTGGATCTAGTGTTAAATATGGGTTTTCCCAATCACCAATTACACCTAGTTTTTTGAAGTCTGCACGTTGTTTATCTACTTGTTTTAACGCATAATCTTTACATTTATTTCTGAATTTTGTAGCTGGCATAGATTTTCTATCAACACCATTGTTTACTAATACTTGCTCGATTGGTAAACCGTGAGTATCCCAACCAGGAACGTAATTAGAAACAAAACCATTCATATTTTTATACTTAACGATAAAGTCTTTTAGGATTTTGTTAAGTGCGTGTCCAATGTGGATGTTACCATTTGCGTATGGAGGTCCGTCATGAAGTACGTATGAAGGTTTCCCTGCATTTTTTTCTAAAACTTTTCTATATAAATCCATTTCTTCCCAACGCTTTAAAAATTCTGGTTCTTTATTAGGAAGATTACCACGCATAGGGAATTTAGTTTTTGGCATTAATAATGTATCTTTTAATTCTACCATTTTTTCTCCTTTCAAAATAAAAAGCTCCTAGTAAAAGCTATTGAGGGCGGAATATATCCACGGTACCACCTCATTTAACTCCCACTAAGAGCACTCATTGTCCTATATAATTAATTTCTAATAAAGTGATAACTACTTTATGTCTTTATAAAACTTTTCACCAACCAGTTTCTCTCTAACAATAAATACATAGTAGTCCTGTCTTTATTCAATAAACATATTATATTACATCAACAATAAAGTTTCAAGTGTTTTTTGAGAATTTATTATTAAATTTTCTGAAAACGATGTTTTTTATATCACAATAAAAAAGCCTATATTATAAGTAATATAGACTTTTGTTTAATTTTTAAGCTCCTAAGTAACCTTTTAACGCTTGTGAACCATATTGTAATAACTGTTCATTAGTTAAAGAAGCTGATACATTTATCATACCATTTGATACTTCTATACCTTCTAGTTTTACAGGTAGTTCTACTTTATTAATAGTAATTACATTTCCATTAACACTCACACCTGTTCCAGTTAAATACTCTTTTAAATATTTTTCTAAAGCAAAATCAGGTATAGGTACTTTACCTATTTTAGCATCTTCTAATGTTAATTCAATTTTATTATTAGAACCTGATAGTTTTATATTAGAAGAAATTTCACTATTAATAAAAGATAACTGAACTGGTAGCTTAGCTGCTACTCTATTACCAACTAATTTATAACTACCTTCTTGAATTTCAGCACTATCTTTAGTCGCATGATTTAATATTGATAAGAACATTTCATTATCAATTTTAAGACTAGTAGATAATTTCGAATTACTATAACTTACATTACTTATAAACTCTTTATTTAATGATGCTAAATCCATAGATGAATTTACACTTGATAACTTTTCAGAAGGTTTAATATCTTCGCTAGGTTGCAGGGCATATACTGCTCCCCCACCAAGAAGCGCTATAACTACTAGAAAAGCTAATAATTTTCTTAATACTTTCACTTGAGTCAAACTCCTTTTTTTGTTATAATTTACATTATACAACAATATAGTAAACTATACAAACTAAACTTTAAACATACTTAATGTCTCTTTTTATAAATAATTTTTTTAAAAAATATTTATAGTTATTTTTAAGCCAAATAAAGCCTTTTACATTAAAAATATTTAAAAAATTGATTTGCAATATAGTTTTATATGTGTTAGTATACTCAAATACTTTGAAAGGAGAAAGATAATATGAATAATAAATTTTTTAAAATACTTGGTTGGGTAGCTACTTTTACTGCCGTGCTTATGTATATATCTTATATACCTCAAATTTCAGGTAATATAAACGGTCATAAAGGTGACTTTTTACAACCTTTTGTTGCAGGAATTAACTGTACACTTTGGGTACTTTATGGATTTTTAGGAGAAAAACGTGATTGGCCTATCATTATAGCCAATTCACCGGGAATAATATTTGGATTTACAGCTGCATTCACAGCATTATAGCAATAAACTGGCTTATAATTTTTTATAGGTCAGTTTTTTATTTTACTTTTCCGAAATCAATGTACAAATTATAATTTTTAAGCTATAATTATTAGTAACCTTTTTAGGTTGTAAATACTCGAAAGGAGAATTAGTTATGGAAGAAAAAATTACTTTTAAAAAATTTACTATGAATGTACTTAACGGTGTTGCACTAGGAACTGTCCTATGTTTAGTACCCGGTGCATTATTAGGAGAACTTTTGAAATATATCGCAAAAGTATATCCATCTTTAGCGTTTTTATCATTTTCGGTTACAATTTCTAATGCCCTTATTGGACTTGCTTCAGGTATGATAATAGGAATGATGTTTAAGTTAACACCTATTCAAGGTACTTCTATTGGTTTAGCAACACTATATGCCAGTGGTTCAATAGTTCAAACAGCTGATAAAACAGGCTTAATGTTAAAAGGTGCAGGAGATATTGTTACTATTATCTTTACTGCAGCATTAGCAACTGCATTTATCTTACTTATTGGAAACAAAACACAAGGTTACGCAGTATTAGTACTACCTACTCTAAGCCTTGTTGTAATTGGGGGTATAGGAAGATATTTACTTCCATTTTTCGCAGGGCTTACTAGAGTATTAGGAGACGGAATTAAACATTTATTAACTCTTCAACCTATTATACTAACAATATTAATAGCGATTATCTTTGCTTGTCTAATTGTTACACCGATAACATCTGTTGGTATTGCACTAGCGATTAATATTGATGGTATAGCATCTGGAGCAGCAAACCTTGGTATTTGTGCTTGTGGTTTTACACTTGCTATTGCTGGTTGGACAGTTAACTCAAAAGGTATCTGTCTTGCTCACTTTATAGGATCACCAAAAATTTCTATGGCAAATGTTTTTGCAAAACCAAAAATCATGTTACCGGTAATCTGTAGTGCTGCTTGTACAGGAGTACTAGCCGCTATCTTTAATATTAAAGGTACAGCAATGAGTGCTGGTTTTGGATTTAGTGGTTTAGTTGGACCATTAGCTCACCTAGCGACTACTAACGGTGGTGCTTACGAAATAATTAAAGCAGCTATAATCTTTGCAGTAGTTCCTATTATAACTGGATACCTATTTGTAAAACTATTTACAAAAGTAATACCAATTATAAAACCAGAAGACTACAAAATTAATATGTAATACAATAAACCTTATTACTTTTGAATTTTTAGAAGTAATAAGGTTTTTTATATAGAAAACTATATTCTATAAAATTAATCTTTTTTAAGCTATAATATATTTATAATTCTATCTTACTTTTAAGGAGTAACTATGCTTGAACTTATTAAAAATAAAAAAGTTAATATCTACACTAACTTAAATGGGAATAATCCTCTTATTCCTATAGCGACTGATGAACTATTTCTTCGTCAAGTACTAACTAATGATGAGTGTATTTTACATATTCATTCTTTAGAAAATTCCGCTATTTTAGGAACACCTGATACACGTGTCCCATTTTTTAAAGAAGCTCTAAATTCATTTTATAACAATAATCTAATTCCTGCAGTAAGAAATATCGGTGGTTTAGGTATTATAGCCGACACAGGAGTTATAAGTTTTTCTATAATTATGAAAATAAATCCAAGTACATTTTCTTTAAACGCTGGTTATAACCTTATGACTGAATTTATTAAGGAGATATTTCCAGAAGTATCAAGCAAGATTCAAGCGGTAGAAATTAGTAATTCATATTGCCCAGGTGATTTTGACTTAAGCATAGATGGTAAAAAGTTTGCCGGTATTGCCCAAAGAAAAGTAAAAGAAAATGTCGTCGTTTCTATTTATCTTAGTTTGTTTGGCAATCAACAAAATCGTACTAAAATAATGAAAGAATACTATGAGGCTGGTCTTAAAGATCAAGAGATAAAATACAAATATCCAAAAATAGATATTAACTGTATGGATACGCTAGAGAACTTACTTAACAAGAGTCTAACTACAAAAGAGTTATTAGAAAAAATTTTAAGAGTACTTCATTCTTTAAACTGTGAAATAGAAAAAGGAAATTATTCAAATGAAATGATAGAAAATTATGAGGAAATATTTAAACAAACTAAACAAAGAAACAATAAACTACTACATGGTGAATAAAACAAAAAAGCTAGTATAGAATTAAAATCTATACTAGTTTTGTTTTAATTAAATATCGGTATAAATGCAAAGATCACAGCTATTACAATAGCTGGTAACATATTGGCAACCTTAAGCTTCAGGTTCCAAATTAAATTTGCACCAACACAAAAAATTAATACTGAACCAACCATCGATAGATTAGCTAACGCACCTTGTGTCATAATCGGTTCAATAAATTTCGCAAGAATAGTCATTCCACCTTGAAATATAATAAGAGGAACAACTGAGAAAATACTACCACGACCATTTGCCGCAGTAAATATTAATATTGTCACAAAATCGAGTACAGCTTTTGCTGTTAAAATAGAATAATCATGAAATAAAGCATCTTGAATAGCTCCTAAGATAGACATAGCCCCTATACAAATAGTTAGAGATGCCAAAATAAATGAATCAACAAATCTATTGTCACCACTACTTTTAGTTACTCTTTTTAAGTAAATACCTAAATCTTCAAATAGTTTTTCTATATTTAAAACTTCTCCGATTAAAGTACCTAATGTCATACTGACTACCAATACCATAGCCCCACTAGATACTATTTTACCATCGTTGATTTTTAAAGCATGCTCACACGCGCCAATTATTCCTAAGAAAGCTACTGATACTCCAGCAACTTTCATTATAGCTTGTTGTATATTATTAGATATTTTATGACCTACTAATATACCAAGAGCTCCACCTAGTAGAACCCCTACTGCATTTATTAATGTACCTATTCCCATTTTAATCCTTTCAATCTTACAATAAATGTAATATTATATTAATCCAAAACCAACTAAATGGCATTACTAAAATCATTGCTGGTATCATATCCACCACAGGAAACATTTTTAACTTTAGTATTCTAAATCCTGCCGCTACCATTAAAAAACCACCACAAGCTTTAAAATCAGCAATCATATCTGGTGTTGTTAACGGAACGATAAAACTTGCAGATAAGAATAATGTCGTAAATATAACAAACTGCGGAACAGCAATTAGCGAAACGATATACCCTAAGTTACACGCAAATATCGCTGCAGTAAAGAAATCCAGAATAGACTTAGTTATAAGCAAACTAGAATCACCAGTCATACCTTCACTTAAACTACCATATATTCCCATACCACTAGAACAAAATAGCACTATCACCGTAATTAAAGTAGCTAAAAATTCTGTTTCTGACATATTTGTTTCTTTTTTCGGTACGATACGAATCATTACTTTCTGAAGTTTTGAACAAAGCTCATACACTTTATCCCCCAGCTTAAACACTAATCCTACTATAGTTCCTATAATAAGAGCAAAAACAACCGCAGGCATATATTTCATTAAAACTATAGACGAAATACCCATCCCCATAGAACATAGACCAAATATCAGATTTAGCTGTTCTTTATACTTCTCTGGTAACTTATTTCCTAAAAGAGCTCCAGCTATACCACCTAGAAATATTGCGATGGTATTAATTATAACCCCAATCGGCATAATATCTCTCCTCTACTCAAAAAATACGTAAACTTATTCTAACACGTAGTTTGTTTTCTTACAATACTTTTTCAGTTATAGATAAAATAATTTATCTATAGTATAATAATTATAATTATTTTGTGAGGTGGATTTATGGATATACTAACTATTGGACTTGGAACTATTGGAACTACATATAGCTATTTTTTTAATAAAGCTGGTCATAATGTAGAACATTATATTAGAAAAAGTAGTAAAAAAATTAATATAACAGAATTAAATGTTAATATGCTAGATGGTAGAAATAATAAAAAAGGAGAACACTATACTGATACTTATAAAGTAAATACTCATACAAAAGATAACTATGATTTTATTTTTATTAGTATGCCAGCAGGAAATATCAAAAGTGTTATTGAAACTTTAAACTCTAACAATATCAAAGGAACTATTATACTATGCTGTGGTATTTGGGAAGATAAGAAGTATCTTGAAAAAGTAATGCAAGGTAGAGAATATATTCTTGGTTATCCTGTAGCTGGTGGTAATATCGTAGATGCTACTCTTACATGTTGTGTTTTTGATCATTTTATATTAGAGAAAAAAGAAAATTCTAAAATAAATAATTATGATAAGCTAGTATCGCTATTTGAAAGTTGCAACATTAAGCTAGAAACACCATATGATATGCTTGAGTGGATTTGGTTACATATGGCTATTAATGCTGGTGTAGTATCTATCGCTGCAAAATATGCAGATATGGATAATCCTACTGCGGCTGCAGAGAATCTTATGTCTTCATCTAAACTATTAGCTGAAGCGGTTTGTGCTATAAGAGAAACTTCTAAGATTATAAAAGCACGTGGTGTAAACTTAAAACACTATAGAAATGAACTTTGGGGATATAAACTTCCGATATTTGTTTCAGCACCAATTATGAAACGAATGTTTGCGACTAATATTCTTACTAGAAAGATTATGACGCTGCATAACAATACTGAAGATTTATTATTCGTTTGTAAATGTCTATACGATACCGGAAAACAATACAATATAAATGCACCTATCTTTTATAATGCATATGAAAAAGCAGAAAATAAATTTTAAGATTAAAAGAGGACGAAAATTTTTCGTCCTCTCTATTATTCTATTATTGTTTTTATATTAATATATAATCTACTCTTCTTAATTTTATTCTTTTCCCTCTTTAAAAACAATATCAAAAAGTTTAGTTATCCTTCTTTTGTTCGTTTTGTTTTTCTTGTTCTTCTTTTGCAATTTTTACTAAGTGTTCATATTCTTCTTTAGAAAATAGTTTTTGTTTTAATTCAGGATTTATCAATATTAATTTCGGATGTTTTCTAATAGCATCTCTAAATAACTCATCTGAGTCTTCAGATTCTTCCGACGGCCAATTGCCTGTTTCTGCATATATTATTACTTCATATGCATCTTTACTAGACTTAAATGCTTTCTCTTTTAATTCTTTAGTTATCGGATAGTATATCTCTCCTATTGATGTGCCTCCGTCTTGTTTCTCTATCCCTATCTCATATTTTCCATTTTCTTCATAAATTGTAAAACCATCTCCTACATATGTCTTAACGTCTGTTTTATTATAGTTTTCTAATTCACTCTCTTTTGGCCATCGTTTATTCTCTAAATAAAACATTACTTCCAATGCATCTTTATCTGATTTTCTTGATTTCTCCGCCAAGCTTTTAGTAACTTCGTAACTAAAAAACTCTTTCCCTCTATCCCAAACTATATTAAGACCAGGTTCATAATTTATGATACTGTGGTATTTATAATTTTCAATTTTTACTTCTTGCATTTTTTCAACCCCCTTTTTTACAGTGCAATAATTACGCTTAAAACAACTTATTTTTCCCTTATTTAAAACCTTTTATTATTATACTATTATTGAGTAATTATGACAATAAGGTTGTAACTCAAGCAAAGTCACAACCTTATTTCTAATCTTCTATTAAAACTTCTTTATCTAGCGGGATTCCAAATGTTTTCTTTTGTGCATCTGTCATTCGCCAAATTAAATATTCATCTAATACTTCTAATGATTTTTGGATATCTTCTTTATTTATCCCTGAAGATATTCTTTGTGATATTTTTTGTGGAACTAATGTTTTTAGATTATAAAAATTACCTAAATTTACCGAATAAGTTAATGCTCCTTCTTTTTCTATATCTATTACACTTATTCTAATACTAAAACTACTATAAATTAGTGGTGTTAGTCTTGGATTAATATTATTTTCTGGATCATACTCCAATTCTATTAGTGGTTTTTCTACATTTTTATATCCAAAATAGTTTTTAACCTCTTTTGAAGCTAATACTAACAAATCTTCAATTTTTTCCTGGTCTAGCATACCAAACCCCTCCTATACTTTTTTCATCAATTATATAATTGTTATTTTAAAAACTCATCTTTCTCTATTGTCAGTCTTCCCATATTGTCTTTTGAATATGAGCTATTACTATACCTCTTCCAGTCCGTCAGTATAGTATCTAATAGTTTATCAGACTTTTCTTGTAGGTATTCTTTTGAAATATTGTATTTTTCTAGTAGTTCTTTTCTTTGCTTTTGTTTGTCATCAGTACTAGGAATATTTCTACCACGAAAACTAACATAATTAATTAATTTTCGAGTATCTACCTCATATCTATAATTTATATCTAAGTATACGTCTTCAGAGATATAACTAGAAGAAATTATCGAGATACTTTTTCTATCTAAGTTATTCACTAATGAAATTTCTACTTTATCTTTATCTGTATTAGTTTTATAATTTAGAGCTCTAATACTTTGTTCTGTTTGATGTCTAGTTAAAGGTACTATTTGAGGCATATTATCTATAGCACTAAGTGGTAATATATTAAAATACGAATTATACATTTCTTCAAATGCATTTCTATTATTTGCTTTATAATAACCATACCCTCCACTTATCAGGACTACCATAGCCGTTATAAATATCTTCCATTTTTTACTTAATTTTTTCATAGGTTTACCTTATTATTTTAAAAACTCATCTTTCTCTATTGTCAGTCTCCCCATATTATCTTTTGAATATGAGCTATTACTATACCTCTTCCAGTCTGTCAAAACTGTATCTAAAAGTTCATCTGATTTTTTCTGTAAGTATTCTTTTGATACATTGTATTTTTGTAGCAGCTCTCTTCTCTGTTTTGGCTTATCTTCAGTTAAAGGAACATTTTCCCCTCGAAAAGTTACACTATTTTCTAATTTATGTATATTCATATCATACACATAATTTATATCTAAATATACCCCATCTCCAATTAATGTTGAGCTAATTATAAATATTTTCTTTTCATTATCAAAATTTATTAAAGAAAATTCTGTATCGCTTCCATTAACTTGTTCTTTATAGTATAATTTTTTCACATCGAAGCCCTGATCATCTCTACGTACAGGCTTTACTTGAGGCATATTATCTATAGCACTAAGTGGTAATATATTAAAATACGAATTATACATTTCTTCAAATGCATTTCTATTATTTACTTTATAATAGCTATAAAAACTTCCTATCAGAATCGTTATTATCGCTATAAATATACCGCATCGTTTTCTTGTTTTCTTTTTGCGAACTTTTATTTTTTCTTTCGCAAGTACCTCTAAACGATTTATTTCTTCTTCAGAAAACATATTTCTTTTTTTCTCTGATACCCATAAAATAAACTCAGGGTTTTCTCTAATTTCCTCTTTTTCTTGTTCTTTTTGTTTTTTTCTTTCTTTTCCTAAAGACACTAAGTGTTCATATTCTTCTTTGGAAAATATTTTCTGCATTTTTTCAGGATTTATAAGAACAAATTCAGGATTTTCTCTAATAAACTTTCTACTATTTTCTTCTGGATCTTTCGGTGGCCAACCTCCAGTTTCTGCATATATCACAACTTCGTATCCATCTCTTTGAGATTTAAGTGCTTTCTCTTTGAGTTCTTTAGTTATAGGATAAAATGCCGGACCTCCGTGATCTTTTTCTATTCTTATTTCGTATTCTCCATTTTCTTCATAAATAGTAAAACCATCTCCTACATATGTCTTAACATCTGTTTTATTATAGTCTTCTAATTCACTCTCTTTTGGCCATCTTTTATGCTCTAAATAAAACATTACCTCTAATGCATCTTTATCTGATTTTCTTGATTTCTCTACTAGCTCTTCGTTTACAAAATAACTAAAATGTTCTTTTCCTCTATCCCATACTATACGAAGTCCTAGCACATCATCAAATATATAATGATACTTATGTTTTTCAAAATCCATAATTACTTTAACTCCTTTTAAATATTCGTTTAACCGTATATTCTCTGGGGATAAGCTTATTTACTCTCCCTTTTCCTATAACAATCTAACTATTTCTCCATACTATTAATCATAAATACACCAACATCTATAATTGGGAGTTTTGTAATTTTTTCTAGCTCTTTTTTTATATATGGAAAATGCGTACATCCTAATACAACAGCCTCTACTTTAGTTTGTTCAAAATAATTAAATAACACTTCAAAGTTAAAGTCTTTAACTATTTTCTCTGGGCTATTTTCTTCTTCTATAGCTTTTACGAGTTCTAACATAGATAACCCTAAAACACGTAAACTTGGATTTGATACATATAGATTATTCTCAACACCTGTTAAACCATGTGAATTTGCTGCCATTACAGCTAAATACTTATACTCTAAACCAAGGTTTCTATACATCTGCATAGGTGTTACTATTTTTATATTATGCTCAGTAGCTAATCTGTCAAAGTCTACTACTGAACTTAATGAATTACAATATACAAAAATAACTTCACAATTTTTTTCTTTTAATTGTTCTATTATTTCTACTATTATTTTTTCTCTTTCACTATCATTTAATGATTGAAATGTTGTTTGTTCAACTGGATTATTAGATATAGGTACTAATACAATATCATTATAACCATAAGAATTTAATAAGTTCTCACCTAATTTAGAATCAATAGGTGTTCCAGCCATAACCGCAATTTTCATACTTGCTCCTCCATTTAATAAATTTACTTTTATTACTATTCTTTTTAATTATACTACAAAATATATTTATAAAAAAGTACATAAAAAAACAAACCCCAAGATTAACTTGAGGTTTGAATTAAATATATTATTTTATATCAATTTTTAGTTGGTCATCTACGTAATCAAGATGTATTTTCATTCCATCTTCTATACCGTGACGTATTAATTCAACTGATAGTTTATTTTCGATTTGACTTTGTATAAATCGTTTAAGTGGACGAGCACCAAATTTCATATCGAATCCTGCAGTTGCTACCCAAGCAGAAACTTTTTCATCATATGTTAATTCAATATTTCTACTTGCAACACGTCTTACTAATTCATCAAGAAGTTTATTAGCAATTCCTTTAATATTATCTTCAGTTAATGGTTTGAAGATAATTATGTCATCCATACGGTTAAGTATTTCTGGTTTGAAGTATCCGTAAAGTTGGTTAGTAACATTTTTACGAGTTTCTTCAGAAATAACACCGTCTTTTACTTCTTCTAATAGTTCTAATGAACCGATGTTAGAAGTCATAATGATAATTGTATTTTTGAAGTCTACTACTACACCTTTAGAATCAGTTAAAGTACCTTCATCTAATAGTTGTAATAAGATGTTAAATACATCTGGGTGAGCTTTTTCTATTTCGTCCATTAAGATAATACTATATGGATTACGTCTTACACTTTCAGTAAGTTGTCCACCTTCTTCATAACCGATGTATCCTGGAGGGGCACCAATTAAACGGCTGACTGAGTGTTTTTCCATATATTCACTCATATCTATTCTAACGATATTACGTTCATCATCAAATAAGTTAAGAGCTAAAGCTTTAGCAAGCTCAGTTTTACCTACACCAGTAGGTCCTAAGAATAGGAAGCTACCGATTGGTCTATTTGGATCAGCAATACCTGCACGAGAACGTAATATTGCATTAGTTACACTCTCAACAGCTTCATCTTGACCTATTACTTTTTCATGAATAGTGTCAGCTAGGTTAAGAAGTTTTTCTTTTTCTGTTTCTACTAATCTAGTAACTGGGATACCTGTCATTTGACTTACAATAAAGCCAATTTCATCTTCAGTTACTTCTTGTTTTAATAATTTATAATCTTCATGTTTAGATTTTTCTTCTAATTCTTCTAACTCACGTTTTAATTTTGGTAAAGTTGAGTATTGTAATTCTGAAGCTTTTTCTAAATCATAGTTATTTTGAGCTTGTTCTAATTCTACTTTAACTCTATCGATTTTTTCACGAAGTTTTTTAACCGCAGATAATTTTTCTTTTTCACTATCTACTTGTAATTGAAGTTTATTTTGTTCTTCTTTAAGATTTGCTAATTCTTCTTTTAAGTTTTCTAAACGACGTTGTGATACTTCGTCATCTTCACTACTTAAAGCTTTTTCTTCGATTTCAAGTTGCATTACTTTACGATTGATTGTATCTAACTCTGCTGGGTTAGATGAGTTTTCAGTTTTTATAGTAGCACAAGCTTGGTCGATTAAGTCTATAGCTTTGTCTGGTAAGAATCTGTCAGTAATATATCTGTTAGATAATTCTGCAGCTTCTACAATAGCACGGTCAGAAATTTTAACACCGTGATAAACTTCGAATCTTTCTTTAAGACCACGTAGGATAGATATTGTGTCTTCTACAGTTGGTTCTTTAACTAGAACTTTTTGGAAACGACGTTCTAACGCAGAGTCTTTTTCGATATATTGACGATATTCATTAAGTGTTGTAGCTCCGATACAGTGTAGTTCACCACGAGCAAGCATTGGTTTTAAGATGTTACCTGCGTCCATTGCACCGTCAGTTTTACCTGCACCAACTAACATGTGGATTTCGTCAATAAATAGTATTATTTTACCTTCTTGTTCTTTAACTTCTTTTAATACAGCTTTTAATCTTTCTTCGAATTCACCACGATATTTAGCACCTGCAACTAAACTAGTAAGATCTAATTCGAATACTGTTTTGTCTTTTAAGCTCTCTGGTACGTCACCACGAACGATACGTTGAGCTAAAGCTTCAACAATCGCAGTTTTACCTACACCAGGTTCCCCGATTAATACTGGGTTATTTTTTGTTTTTCTAGATAATATTCTAATTACATTTCTTATTTCTTCATCACGACCAATTACTGGATCGATTTTACCACTACGTGCAGCTTCTACTAAGTCACGTCCGTATTTTTCTAATACTTCGTAGTTGTTTTCTGGATTTTCATTCATAACTTTCTTACCTCCTCTTATACCATCGATAACTTCAGTTACTTGCTTAAGTGTAGCAACTTTATCGACATATTTTTTTACTATACTATTTTTTACATAACTTGCTAGAACTATATGTTCACAAGATATAAATTTATCTTCATATTTATCTTTGTATTTGTTAGCTTCTACTAATAAGGCATTTAAATCGTTACTAAGATAGCTAGCATAATTTATATTATCCCCTTCTACCCCACTTACTTTAGATATTTCGTGTTCTAACTCACGAAGTAAGTTTTCCTTATCAATATTTATTCTTCCTAAAATATCACTATATAAGTTACTACCAGTAAGTGCTGCTTTTATAAACATCTCACTCGTAATACTTTGACTTTTTTTCTCTGTTGCAAATTCGGAAGATTTCGCTAAGATTTCTTTCACACTATTTGTAAAACTATTAATATCCATTGTAAATCTCCTTTTTATTTTTAGTAGGTCTATGCCCGTCAAATTTATTATTTTAATGTCAAATTACCTTTGACCTATTTTGACCTTAAATAAATTATAGCATGTTTGACCTTTTTTGACAATAGTTTTTTTAAAAAAAATTAAAAAAAAATAAAATAGCTATTATATCAATAACTATAATATATATGTTAACTTAGATTAATAGAAATACTCTAATTTTATTTAACTATATATTATTTAAAATATACATACGTGAAAATTTTTATTAGTTTACACTGCTTTCCAAAAAAATATTAACTTAGTATATACTAAATCGTACCTGCTCCAATTGTATCTATATAAGCAATTATAGATTCTAACAAGATATAAACTTTATTATAAAAACTACCGATAATTATAATTTCATGAAAACTAAATGCAAAACTCTTGAATCTTATTTCAATATGTTGTATTGTAAACATAGGAGGTACCTTATGACAAAACAAAAAATTAATCGTATAGTAGGCTCAATTGGAGCATTTATTGGGATTTTTGTATTTATTGCTTACATCCCACAAATTATTTCGAACTTACATGGTGTTAAAGCTCAGCCTTTCCAACCATTATTTGCGGCAGTTTCTTGCCTAATTTGGGTTATCTATGGTTGGACAAAAGAACCTAAAAAAGACTGGATTTTAATTATTCCTAATGCAGCAGGTGTTGTATTAGGTGGACTAACGTTCCTAACTTCTCTATAATAATAAAACTAACAATAACCATCCCTAAAAAGGATGGTTATTTTTGATTTTACATTTTATCCCTTAAATTAATATAAGCACCGTCTATATACTATAGCGTACATAAACAGTGCTTATATTTTTTTGTCTTAATTATTTTTTATTAACAAATCCATTTTTTTCTAATAATTCTTTTGTTACAGCTTCTATTCCTGAAGGTTTAGCATAGAAGTCTGCGAATTTCTTAGTCCATGTTTTAGTTTCACGAGCTTCTGCAAAGTCTATCATAGTTTGACGATATGCTTTTAATACTTCTTCATTAGATTTTGGAAACTCATTGTATCCAACGTTAGCTTCGTGTGGTAGTCTTGGTTTAACTTTTTCTGTAGATTTTTCTTCATCAATTACACCAATACTTAATCCACATAAGAACAATGCATTTTCTGGAATATTTAATAATTCAGAAATACCTTTAGCAAATCCTCTCACTCCACCACAAAATACTATACCATTTCCTAATGATTCAGCAGCTAAAGCGGCATTTTGCATCGCAATACCAACATCCATAGAACCGATTAATAGAGGTTCATACTGATTAGAAATATCAAACTCTCCACCTTCAATATCAAATGATAATTTAATATTGCTGTAGTCTAAGCAGTAAATTAAGAATGCTGCAGAACTTTCAATATGAGCTGCATTACCTGGAGCTTGTTCTCTAATTAAATCAGCAATTTTTTGTTTTGTTTCCCCTGTTGTAGCAATAATACTGTAGTGTTGACCATTCATCCAACTAGATGCTTGTTTAGAACATTCAATAATTTGATCTAAATGTTCTTTTGGTAGTTCATTACCTTTTACAAAACTTCTTCTTGTACGATGGTTCATCATTGTTTCTATTACTTTGTTCATACTTTACCTCCATGGTTAAATGAATTATTTGTTGTGTTGATAGTTATATTATAACGCGAAAATATTTTTATTGAAAGTAAAATTATTATAAAAAAATCCTCATCAAAATTTGATGAGGAAAATTCAATATTTATTTTACAGCAAACTCTTGGCTACCTAATTCAATCCCACTTATACCTTTATAGGCTGTAAGTTTTACAGGTGTAGTTATATCTGTAAGCTTATACGCTATAGCTCCAGAGACAGTTCCACCTTTTTTTATTTTTGACATCTGATCATTTACTAATGCTTTATCCGGATGTAATGCTACTTGAAGTTTGTTAACTTTATTTTTATCATTATCCTGAATTGGGCCCTCAGGGAATGAAGCAAACCATGCTGTCATTGGACTAATATCTTTTTCTGTTTTATTAGTAGTTTCATACCAAAAAGCAATAACAGGAGCATCACCATACTCATTACCTTCTTCACCTACTGGTATGACTTTATATTTTGTAATTTTCAAATCAATATCTTCCATTGATACTTTTCCATCTTTAAAAGTATATTCACCTGTTCTACTAGTTGAATTCACTTTATCTTTTTCAGTTTCATTAGTAACTGGATTTTCTTTTTTTTCTTCTTTCATAGTAGAACAACCGCTAATTAAAACACTAGTTACTAATATACTTAATAATAATTTAATTTTCATATTGATTCTCATTTATAATTATTTTGTTATGTAAACTAATATTTTCTTATAATTACTTATGTGTTATATCTATAATATTTTAATTTTTATTTGATAACACCATATATTTTAATTATATAAAATATTCAAAATTTTTTCAATATAAAATTAATTATACTTAAAAATTTCTTATTTATATTATTCCATATTTATGTTATAATAATTATAGGAATATAACATGTTATTTTAAGGATAATCTTCAAAGTATTATTCCTATTAGTAAGAAGACTTAGTTCCCCATTTAAACTAAGTCCTCTTTTTTATTATTCTTTTATCTTTTCTACTTTTTTATATAACTATAAATAATCTTTTCTACTATAATTTCAGAATAGCTACTATTTCTTCTCCGTCTTTTTCATCAGTTTCCACAAAACCTACCGACTGATAAAGTTGTCGTGCTATATCATTATCACTTTCATAAGATAACCAACAATATTGTGCTATTCCACAAGGAAAAGTATTGATAAATTCCAAAGCTAACTCAATAGTTTTTTTACCAAATCCCTTCCCTTGGAATTTTTTATCTATCATAAAACGCCATATATTATAATTCCCTTTAGCAATCTTAGGAGCATCTGCATCATCTGAATTAACATCAAAACCTATCATTAAAAAGCCTACGGGTGCGTCATCATTATAAATACCAAATGTAAATACATCATTATTCTCAGTAATTGCTATATACGCTTCTATAATACTAATATTATTTGAAGCTACGAATCTTTTCTGATTATCAAAAACTTCTAATTTCAAAATCTCTCCTACATTTTTTCTATTAATCTTTTTTAATTTAAGCATGATTTATTCCCCATTTAATTTTTTTACTCTAGATTATAAGGTTATATTCGTATTTATAAAATAATTTAATTATTTTTATATACAATAGATTAATTGCACTCAACTAATTACTATTTCATAAACTTAACTATTTTCTCTTCTTCTTTATATACTTTCACTGCTATTGCTACTCTTTCAAAGTCTCGTTTTAAACTATATGAATATATATCTCTAAATAATCTATAACCTAGTTTTTTATTTACCGCAAAGGCAAGTTCGTATAATTCATATATATCCATCGAATCAAAGTTCTCATGTGCTTTTACTACGTCTACTAATATATCATCACTATGTTCTCTAACTGCTTTTTCTAATCTATCATTACGAAACTCTGATTTTTCAATAGCGTACTTAAATCGTTCACGAGATACTTTTGAAAAATCACTTATTAGTGTTTCGTAGTCTAAATCATCGAATAGCTCATATCCTAATTTTTCATTTATTTCTTTTGCTGTTGCTATGAGTTCTTCTTCACTTACACCTCGTAAGTCCCATACACTTTTCGTAACTGGATCCAACACTTCACTATTTTCACCTTGGATCGCTTTTTTCGGTAATTCTTCTTTCATAATGTCTCCTCGTCATTTGATAAAAAAACTATTTATATCATCTTAAATAACCACTCCTATCATTATATATTATTATACTATCGCCAGCAATATCTTATAATCAATATTTCTTTATTTATCTTCTTCCTCTACCTTGACACTATATTTATTTTGTTTTATAATTAATTTGTAAAGTTATAACTTGACAATATTTAGAAAGGAGGTCTAATATGTTTTCAAAAGATAGATTACAGGCTCTTAGAAAAAAACATAATATATCACAAACAGCTATTGCCGAGCACCTTGGTGTTACTCGTTCAGCATATAATGGCTGGGAAAAAGGTAAGTTTATCCCTAATAAAAAAAACTTAGAAGAGCTAGCCGATTATTTTAATGTTGAGACTAGTTACTTTGAATCAGAGTACGAAATAGTCAACAGATACTTACAACTAAATGATATTAACAAACAAAAACTTCTAAAAGTAGCCAATGAGCTATATTTTTCTCAGTTATATAAATATCGTATCCATGCGAAATTATCTGCTGGTCTAGGTAATTACTATGATGAGAATTACGAATTCGATACTGTTTATTTCAATAGCGAATATGACTATGATATCGCCTCTTGGGTAGATGGGGATTCTATGGAACCTAAGTATCATAATGGTGATGTAGCTCTTATTAAGAAAACTGGTTTTGACTATGATGGTTTAATATATGCCGTAGTATATAACGAAGAAACTTATATTAAAAAAGCCTATATCGAAGAAGACAAAGTACGCTTAGTATCATTAAATGATAAATACGATGATATTATCGCCCCTATTGATGAAGTAAGAATAGTAGGATTAGTCACTAAGAGCTTTAGACCTATTAGTGAGGTGTAGCTATGGGAATTATCGATTACACATTAGAACCTCATTCTGATATTGCTTTTATCGATATGAAGTCTTTTTATGCCAGTGTTGAATGTGTAGAACGTGGATTAAATCCCCTAACTACTTCACTTTGTGTTATGAGTCGTGCTGATAACTGTAATGGCCTAATACTTGCGAGTTCACCTGTTTTCAAAGAAGTATTCGGTAAAAATAATGTTGGTCGCAGCTATGACCTCCCTTTTAATATTAAGGACAGAAGTTTTTCTTATTACAATGCTAAACGCTTTGGTGTGAAAATTACTCCTGAATATATCCAACATGTTGAATCTTGGGCTAAAAAAACACTTATAGTTCCTCCTAGAATGAATTTATATATAGAAAAAAATATTCAAATATTAAACGTGCTAAAAAATTATGTTCCTGATGAAGATATTCATCCCTACTCTATCGATGAAGGTTTTATCGATTTAACACAATCACTAAACTATTTTATAAAAGATACTACTAAGTCTAGACGTGAAAAGTTGGATATTATTTGTGCTAAAATCCAGCGTGATATTTGGAAAAAAACTGGTGTCTTTTCTACTATTGGTATGAGCAATGCTAATCCTTTACTCGCTAAGTTGGCGCTTGATAATGAAGCTAAAAAGACTAATACTATGCGAGCTAATTGGTCTTATGAAGATATCGAAACTAAGGTATGGAATATAAAATCTCTTACTGATTTTTGGGGAATTGGTTCAAGAACTAAAAAAAGATTAAATAAATTAAAAATATATTCTATACGTGATTTAGCAAATGCTAATCCGGATATACTAAAAAAGGAATTTGGTATTATCGGAGTACAGCTGTGGTTTCATGCTAATGGCGTTGATGAAAGCAAACCTTCTGTTCCGTATAAACCAAAGTCAAAAGGACTTGGAAATTCACAAGTTTTACCTAAAGACTACACTATTAAGTCACAAATAGAACTAGTATTATCAGAAATGGCTGAACAGGTAGCTATAAGATTAAGACGTGCTAGAAAGAAAGCTAAGTCAGTACATATAACTATTAGCTATAGTCGCATAGAAGAAAAAAGACCTCTTGTTGCATCTCAAAAAATTAAACCTACTCAAAATACAAAACAACTAACAGATTATGTATTATCACTATTCAGAAAGAAATATACAGGAGGTGCTGTTCGTTCTATCGCTGTAAGGTATGATAATTTAGTCGATGATAATATTACTATAATTTCGTTATTTGATGATATTAAGGCAATAGAAAAACAGGAGAAAATCGATAAGACTCTTGATTCTATTCGTGATAAATACGGATTTTTAGCTGTTCAAAATGGTAGTATCTTAATGGAAGGTTCACGTGTTAAAGAAAGAAGTAAATTAGTTGGTGGTCATGCTGGTGGCATGGATGGGATATCATGATTAATAGAAGTTACCTACCCTATAAATCAGCTAGGCAATATGTGGATCGTGGCATGGCAAAATGGATGGGATTTTTTATTTCGGAACATACTACAGCTATTAATACTCAAGGTAATACTATAGATTTTTCTATAAATATGGATATAGCAGAAAAGCGTTTATTATTAAATCAGCTATTTTTCTTTAAAGGGCTAGCTTATCTATATACAACTAAACAAATAGTTCCATTTTTAGGAAAAGTAACAGACTGCCAAAATGACTATATTTACTTCACAACAAAAGATACTATTATTCAAATCGACATAAAAGATATATTAAAAGTTTCAATCGCAGAGGAATTAGACTATGAATAAATTAAATCAGCATGAAGTCCAATTTGATTATTTCAGTAGTAACTATGATAAATTCGAAAAAGATTTCTATAAGTATTCTGCCTTAAACATCCCTTTAACATTTCTAACTGATGATATTTTAAGTTTAATGATGAATAACAATAGTAACTTTTTCAGATTAGCTGCGAATAAATCAAAAGATAAAAGAGATCATTACTTTTTCTTCAAAGTAAATACTCCACAAGAAAATAATACAGTAAGGATCTTTCAATATATTGGACATAAATATCAACTACGAAAATAATAAAGAATACATCTTATGAGATATCTAGTCTTATTTTAAAGTTACATTCTTTTTATATATAAAACCCTAGAACATAATGTCCTAGGGTTTTATTCTATATTTTATTATCTTTTCGCTATTTCTTCTAATAACATTTTGTTAATCATTTGTGGGTTGGCTTGACCTTTAGAAGCTTTCATAATTTGTCCTACTAAGAATCCTATAGCACGGTCACGTCCGTTTTTGTAGTCTTCAATAGATTTTGGATTGTTATCTAATGCTTCGTTAACCCAAGCTAATAATTGTCCGCTGTCAGATACTTGTACTAGACCTTTTTCTTTAACGATCTTCTCAGCATCTCCACCGTGTTCGATTAATTCAGCGAATACTTTTTTAGCGATTTTACTTGAGATAGTCCCATCAGTGATTAATTTAATCATTCCTGCTAAACCTTCTGCAGTAAGTTTAGTTTCGCTAAGTTCTTTTTGAACTTTGTTTAAGTATGCATTCACATCAACCATTAAGTAGTTAGATGCTAATTTTGGATCAGCTCCTAATGATACAGTTTTTTCGAACATATCTGACATTTCTTTAGTTAATGTTAGTACGTGTGCATCATATGCTGGTAATCCAAGTTCTTCTTGATATCGTTTTTGACGAGCATCTGGAAGTTCTGGAATAGTTTTTCTTACTTCTTCCATCCATTCATCTGAGATAATCATAGGTACGATATCTGGCTCTGGGAAGTAACGGTAATCATCTGAACCTTCTTTAACACGCATTAGTTTTGTTGCTCCTGTAGTTTCATCAAAACGACGTGTTTCTTGTTCGATTATTCCTCCAGATAGAATAACTTGTTCTTGACGTTTTTCTTCGTACTCTAATCCTTTTTTAACAAAAGTGAATGAGTTTAAGTTTTTAAGCTCAGTTTTTGTACCGAATTTATCTTGACCATATGGACGGATAGAAATGTTCGCGTCACAACGCATTGAACCTTCTTCCATTTTAACGTCAGATACTTCTATATATTGAATAATTGAGCGTAATTTTTCTAAGTAAGCATATGCTTCTTCTGGTGTTCTAATATCTGGCTCAGAAACGATTTCGATAAGTGGTGTACCTTGACGGTTAAGGTCAACTAGTGAATAACCATTTTTGTGAGTTAATTTACCAGCATCTTCCTCAAGGTGAGCACGTGTAATACCGATACGTTTAGTTTCACCGTTTACTTCGATATCTATCCAACCATTTTCCCCAATTGGTTGATCAAATTGAGAAATTTGGTATGCTTTCGGGTTATCTGGATAGAAGTAGTTTTTTCTATCAAATTTTGATTCGCGAGCTACTGTCATATTAAGAGCCATAGCTGCTTTCATTCCCCACTCTACTGCTCTTTTGTTTACTACTGGAAGTACCCCAGGATATCCTAGGTCGATTACGTTAGTGTTAGTGTTTGGCTCTGCACCAAAGTGAGCTGGAGATGGTGAAAATATTTTTGAATCTGTTTTTAATTCTACATGGACTTCTAGTCCAATTACTGTTTCAAAATGCATCTTGTTTCTCCTATTATAATTCTATTTTTTTATCGTGTAAGTTGTAGTGTTGTTCAAAGTTATACGCTACATCATAAAGTGTTGACTCTGCGAATGGTTTTGCAATAATTTGCATACCGATTGGACGTTTACCTTTGAATCCACATGGGATACTAATACCAGGTAAACCAGCCATATTCACTGGAATTGTTAATATATCATTTGCGTACATAGTTACTGGATCATCGATTTCTTCTCCAATGTTGAATGCTACTGTTGGAGCTGTTGGTCCAATAATTACATCGTATTCTTCAAATACTCTATCGAAGTCTTGTTTAATTAATGTACGAACTTGTTGTGCTTTTTTGTAGTATGCATCGTAGTATCCTGAAGATAATACGTAAGTTCCTAACATAATACGACGTTTAACCTCAGCACCAAATCCTTCTCCACGAGTTTTTTTGTAAATTTCTTCTAAGTTTGTTGCGTTTGGACTTCTATATCCGTAACGAATCCCGTCAAAACGTGAAAGGTTTGAACTTGCTTCAGCAGACGCTATTACGTAGTATGTAGAAATAACGTGATCTGTACTTGGAAGACTAACTTCTTCTACGATAGCTCCTTGACTTTCTAAGTATTTAACTCCATCAAGAACTGCTTTTTTAACATCTTCATCAATACCTGCACCGAAATACTCCTTAGGAAGAGCAATCTTCTTACCTTTGATGTCTCCAGTAATGATTTTACTGAATTCTGGTACTTCTACAGGTGCACTAGTCATATCGTGTGCATCTAATCCTGAAATAATTTCTAATATACGTGCATTATCTTTTACTGTACGTGTCATAGGTCCGATTTGGTCTAATGATGAAGCGAATGCTACTAATCCAAAACGTGATACACGTCCGTAAGTAGGTTTTAATCCTACGATACCACAATATGAAGCTGGTTGACGTACTGAACCACCAGTATCACTACCTAATGCAAAGCTTACTTGACCAGCTGCTACAGATGTTGCTGAACCTCCACTTGATCCTCCAGGTACAGCATCTAAATCATGTGGATTACGTGTAAGTTTGTAGTAAGATGTTTCAGTAGATCCACCCATTGCGAATTCATCCATGTTTAATTTACCCATTAAAATTGGATTTTCTGCATTTAATTTATCCATTACTGTCGCACTATAGATTGGATTGAATCCTTCTAAGATTTTAGAAGCACATGTAGTTTTGATATCTTTAGTTACGATATTATCTTTAATTCCCATTGGAATACCGAATAATTTCCCTTCTACATCTCCCGCTTCTTGGCGACGGTCTAATTCTTCAGCTTGTTTTAGTGCTACTTCTTCAGTTACTGTAATAAATGAACCGATTTTATCTTCAGTAGCTTTAATTCTATCTAATGATTCTTTAACAAGATCACTAGGCTTAATTTCTTTGTTTTTAAGTTTACTTTCTAAACTTTCGATTGATTCATGTAATAAACTCATCAAATTATCTCCTTACTAATTTTATTCTATGATAGTAGGTACTTTAAATTGTCCTGCTTCAGTTTCTTTAGAGTTTTTAAGAACTTCTTCTCTATTCATACCTTCTTGAGCTACGTCTTCTCTAAATACATTAACTAAATCTAGAACGTGATAAGTTGGTTTGATATTTTCCGTATCAACACTATTTAGCTCATTAAATAAATCTACAACTTTCTCTAATTTTTCAATATAACCATCAACTTCATCTTCTTGGATTTCTAATCTTGAAAGATGTGCAATGTGATTTACTTGTTCTTTTGTAATAGTTGACATAAGTTCCTCCAATTTATATATATTATTCTATTCCATACTAGTACATAACCGATTATTTATCAAGGGTTATTAAGCTTTATAATAAAAAAACGCCCCACATAGTTTTAAAAACTACATGGGACGAATGCTAATTTCGTGGTGCCACCCTAATTTATATCAGAATACTGATACCTCTATAAATTATATTCGGTTCTACAAGAAGTGTTGCTTATTTCAATCATTAATATTTAACCTTTCAGCCTATGGATTAAACTCTCTTCTAAAAAAACATGAAATAAAAATCTTCTTACTTTTAATTTTTTATGGTTTATTTATTTATATTATACTAAACCACTAGTATTGTCAAGGATTTTTATCATTAAGTACCTTATAGACAATTAAAAATAAACATAAGAAATTCTGATTATAATTTTTAATTCCTTCTAGGTTTTAATGCAGAAAGTCCATGAGCCTTTAGCGTTCCTGCTAAATATGGCCAAGCATTTGTACTAGGTTATTGTATGTTGAGCCATTCCTGGAATAGTAGTCGCAACTTTCCCCTCGCTTCCTCCAACTCCTGGCAAATCTATTAAAATTATGTGTTGTTTTTCTGATACAAGATCAATAAATTTTGGGTCCCAATTATCCATTGTTGCCGCTAAGTGGACAAGCATTACTAGAGGTTTTTCAGATTTTCCTTTAATTAATTCTCTATAAGCTATTTTTTCTCCGTTTACTCTTATATATTCATTTTTTTGTTTATGTATGACATAATTGTCTCCTGACCATTTTATTATTTAATGTTGATATTTAGTATATTTATAACCTAAAAGATTACTATTTTACCATGTAATGTTTATGACTTTATTTAAAACTTAAAACTGTTTTTCCTCTTGAACGACCGTTTGCTACTTTATCTAATGCTTTATTTACGTCTTTAAATTCAAATACTGTATCTACTGATGGTTTAATTTCTAATTTTGAAAAAATATCTGAAACTTCTTGTAGTTGTTTACCATTTGATTCAACAAAAATAAAGTTGTATGATACTCCATATTTTTTCGCCATTTTATCAAATTTTCTTCCTGCTAGACTTAAAATAAATTGTTTCCACCATGGTAGATTCATTCTTTTAGCAAAGCTTCCATTAGGCATTGCTTTAAGTGATACTAATTTACCACCTGACTTCATAATAGACATTTGTTTTTCTGTTTCTGCTCCACCAAGAGTATCAAGTACATAATCAATATCTTTTAGTACAGTAGTATAGTCAGTCGTTTTATAATCGATAAATTGATCTACACCTAATTTTTCAACACGTTCTTTATTTTCAACACTACCATTTGTAATTACAGTTAAACCTTTTGCTTTAGCTATAGGAATAGCCATACCGCCTACTCCTCCTGTTCCTCCAGAAATAAAGATTGTTTTTCCTTGCTCTGCCCCCATTAACTCTAGTGCTTGCATAATTGTTAAGGCAGTTAATGGTACCGCGGCAGCTTCCTCATCAGTCATATATTCTGGAACTTTAGCAATATCTTCTTTATTTATAGCCACATATTCTGCAAATGCCCCTATTCTATCTAGAGGTAATCTTGAGAATACTCTATCTCCAATTTCAAAATTAGTTACCTTACTTCCTTTTTGTTCAATCACTCCCACTAATTCATTTCCTGCAATTTGTGGTAATTTATAAGGTGTAATAATCTTAACTTCACCTCTAGAAATCATATTATCTAAGGGATTTACTCCTGCGACTAATACTTTTACAAGTACTTCATTTTCATTTATTGTAGGTACTGCTACTTCTCTAATTTCAAGTTCGATATTGTTTTTGTTATATTGTGTGTGTAATGCTGCTTTCATTCTTATTTTTCTCCTATTATGTATAATTCTTTAATTAATTGTTCTAATGTTTTACTTGCCAATTTATTATAAAATGCATCCTGTGCTTCATTAAATACAGGTTGTAGTAAATTTTCTATATTGTTTCCAACAGGACATTCTTTATTTGCTCCTTCATGTATATTTACCAAATGTTTATTAGGGTATACAATTTGATAAACGTCAGCTAAAGTTATATCTTTTTTTGATTTAGCTAATGCCATACCTGTTTTACCTTGTTGGCTTTCTATAAGTCCACCTTTTTTTAATAAAGCTATTATTTTTCTTATATGACTACTGTTTGTATTTACACTATTTGCAAGTAGTTCGGAAGAAACTATTTTGTCTGTTTCTGAAATAAATATTAGTATATGTAATGCTACTGAAAATTTTGTATCCATAATTATCTCCTTCGAATTTTTCCTTTAATATCCATTTTAAATTTTAACTTGTTCTCGTATCTGATACAAGTATAAGTATAACACTGTTTATTTTTTTGTCAATACTTTTTTAAAAATTCTTTTTAAAAATATTATATTTTTGACTTTAATATATACTATTTTCGGAATAAAAAACTCTCTTATAACTTGATATTATGCTGATTTTGTTATAATATGATAAAGTAATTTTATTAATAATTTATAAATAGAAAATAATAATTGTGAGGTAAAAAATGGAAAATTGGATTGAAATTACTATTCATACTACTAATGAAGCTAGTGAAATAGTTGAATCTATTCTTTTAGATTATGGTTCTACAGGGGTCGCTATTGAAGACCCTACTACTCTAGAAGAAAACTTACACGATGATTTTGGAACTATCGTTGAACTTAGTCCTACTGACTTCCCTGATGTTGGAGTTATTGTAAAAGGATATATAAATGAACTTAACTTTGATGATGGGACTTTTACTCGTTTTAAAGGTGAATTAGAACAATTAGGGCAAAATATTAACATTGGAGAATTTTTCAAAATAGAAACTACTACTATTAAAGATAGCGACTGGGAAAATTCTTGGAAAGATTACTTCGATATTCTGAATATCGGTGAAAAGTTTGTTATAGTTCCTACATGGCGTGAATATGAAAATGAAGAAAATAAATATGTAATCAATATTGATCCTGGTATGGCTTTTGGTACTGGTGGACATGAAACTACTTCACTTTGTATTAAAAACTTAGAAAAATACGTAAAACCTCATGATGATATTATAGATGTTGGTTGTGGAAGTGGTATTCTTAGTATTGCAGCAAGTTACTTAACAGACGGTGAAATAAAAGCAGTTGACTTAGATAAACTAGCTGTTGATGTATCACGTGAGAACTTTGCACTTAATAACTTAGAAAACAGAATAGCTGTTGAAGAAGCTAGTCTTCTAACAAAAGAAACAAAAAAATATAATATTATCGTTGCTAATATATTAGCTCATATCATTGAATTAATGTTAGATGATGCATATAAGTTACTTGAAGATGGTGGATACTATATTACTTCTGGTATTATTAAAGATAAAAAAGATGAGCTTCTTGAAAAAATGTTAGAACGTGGATTCAAACTAGTAGAAGAAACTTCTGATAATGAATGGTATTCATTCGTTGTAACAAAATAAATAAAATAAGGATAGATATATAACTTAATTGTTTATATCTATCCTTGTTTTTATATTAAATATACTGCAACTTATAAAGTAAATAACTAAATAGTGGTGGTATGAATAATAACAATGGTAATGCTAAGAAAAATATTGCAAAAATATAATATAATGCTCTTAATGGTTCTTTATTGTTACTTATTCTTATTTTATTATAACCTATAGTACACATCAAAATAGAACCATAGTTTAAGATTACCGTAAACGTATCACTTAAAAGCATACCCCATACATATTCTGTATACTTTTCAAACAATGTTAAATCACTTACTGAAGCAATAAGACCTAATATTGCAGAGGCAACAGCTAATAACAAACCTATATAAACCCAAATTGCTAAAAGTGTACAGGTTAAAACTACTTGAATTACAAGTAGTAGTTTCCATGGCATAGTTAAATCTACATCTAATCCCTTACGTTTTCTTCTATATCTCATAAAGAGTATTAATAATATAAAAAATATAGGTACGAATATATGGCCATAATAAAATATAAAATTCATTCTATTGTCTGTCATTACTTGCTTATCCTCCCTATAGATTATTTTTTATATTATAACATAAACTAATATTTTCATAAAATAAAAGACTATCATACTGATAGTCTCTTGAAGTATTTATTTAAAACTGTAATAACTAATTTTTATTATTCCTTCGTATTATTCTATTCTTTTTATCCATACCTACTGCGCAAATAACTATTATTACTATGTATATGAACATCGTTATATAACTTGCAATTACGGTAAATTCCCACACATCAGCTCTACCAGCAAGCGCAATAAGATTTAAACACATCAGCTCTACCAGCAAGCGCAATAAGATTTAAACACATAATTATCCATATCGGTGAAATTACTAATCCGACAATTATAGATATTACAAGAAATTTATTCCATGACATTTCCAAATATACATTTCCTCCTGATCTTTTTATACTTAAAATTTTACGAAAAAATACTATTGAAATAGTAATGACTACTATTATGTACCAATAGACAATAAAATACCCCATGCAAAAGCCCCCTCTTATGAACTGTTTCCTTTACTATATCATATATACATTCAATAACACATATTTCCAGTAAAACTAATGAAAAATTCCATAAATAAATCTACCTGGAATTGCAAATATATAAATAATTATTAAAGCATAAGACCATAATGTAGGTTGCATACTTTCTTCTTCTCGTTGTTTATTTATTCCTATGTCTGTCATTACTTGCTTATCCTCCCTATAAATTATTTACTATAATTATAACATATATTAATATTCGTATAAAAAGAAAAGACTATCATACTGATAGCCTCTTGAAGTGTTTCTTTAAAGATGTAATAATAACTAGTTTTTATTATTTCTTCGTATTATTCTATTCTTTCTATCGTTACCTACTGCGCAAATAACTATTATTATTATGTATATGATCATTATAGACCCTGTAATTACTGTAAATCCCCATGTTTCACCACTACCATCAAGTCCACTAAGAAATAAAAATATACATATCCATATCGGTGAAATTACTAATCCGCCAACTATAGATATTACAAAGATTTTATTCCATGGCATTTCCAAATATACATTTTTTCCTGAATCTTTTATACTTGAAATTTTCCCGAAAAATATTATAAATATAAGAATTGATATTATTATATGTCCAGTAAAAAGAAAAAAAAACATGCTTTATCTCCCTCCTTAAGAATCTCTTTTCTTCATTATATCATACATATACAAAAAAGAGATTATCTTGTGATAACCTCTCATATATATTTATTAAATAATACATATTTCCAATAAAACTAATGGAAAATTCCTATAAAAAATCTTCCCGGAACCACTAGCACATATGCAGCAATAATAACATATAGCCACATTAGTGGTTGTTTATTTTCCTCTACTCTTTGCTTATTCAAACCTGCTGTAGTTATTATAAGTGCTATAACATTTAAAATAACAGTTGCAATTGAACCAAACATTGCCGCATTAGCAAACAATGTACTACTTCCTGGCGCATCAGTAGTCATTATACCAACAAATACTCCCATAAACATCCAAAAAGGTAAAATAGTAAAATCTAAAACAGCTTGCACAATAAGTAACGCTGTCCAAGGAATCGGTTTTCTATTCCCTTTTGAATTTTTTCTTTTCATAAAAAATATTATTATTAAGAATACTAACGGAACTAATACATGCCCTGCTAATAAAAATAATAGTACACATTTATCAACTAAACTCATTAGCTTTCTCCTCCTAACTATTTATTTAATTATATCATATATTTTCATTATATTTATATAAAAAGAGGATAATATAAAATTATCCCCCTTTTCTTATATTTTTTATTATCAACATTTTATACTAAACTATAATAGTTTTTTCAACTCTTCTTTTGAAACAATACTATATATATATACCGGTCTACCAGAAGTACTATACTCAGCATCTTCACTTAACACGTTCATATTAACCATATAGTTTAGATACTTTCTTATAGTTATTCTAGAAATATCTAAGTCATCAGCTATTTGTTGTGTATTAAATCCTTCATTTCTACTTAATAAATTTTCAACAATTTTCTTTAACGTTATTTTTGATAATCCTTTAGGTAATTCATCAACATCTTCATGTTCTTTAGTAGTACTTAAATAATCATCTAACATTTCTTGATTAACTTTTTCTTTAGACATCAATGACTTGAAGTTTAATACTTTATCAATCGCTTGAGAAAATCTCTCATACGTAAAAGGTTTAACTAGATAATCTACTACTCCACTTGATAAAGCCGCTTCTACCGTTTGAATATCGTTAGCTGCTGTAATCATAACTACAGGATATTTCTTTAACTTAGATAAAAGACTAACCCCTTTTCCATCGGATAAATAGTTATCCAAAACTACCAAATCTGGTATATTACTTTCTAAATATAATTCTGCTTCTTTAAGTGATGACGCATGGTCTAGCGTAAAATCGACTTCTTTTCTATTAAAGTATTCTTTATGTATCATAGCTACCATGGAATCATCTTCAATTATTAATACTCTCACTTTTAATCCTCCAGTACGGGCATTTCTATATTAAACTTTGTACCCTTATTTTCTTTACTGTCTACATCTATTAAGCCGTTATATTTCTTAACAATCGTTTCAACGGCCTCTAAACCGTACCCTCTATTTTCTCCTTTTGTTGAATATCCTCTCTCGAATACTCTTTCTTTATCCACTTCCTTAATTCCTGCTCCATTATCTTCTATTGAACATAATAAAACTTTTTCCTCTAGATTTAGATAAAGATAAACAATTATTTTTCCATCATTTTTATTTTCCAAAGTATCTATTGAATTATCTATTAGTACGCCTAATATAATTAACAATTCATTATATATTGTTTCTAAACCAGTATGTTGATATAATAATGAATCTGAATCAACCACTAACTGGATATCTTTGTTTCGACTTTCACGTGCTTTAGCAAGTAAAAATCCAGCTATTGATGGTACTTTTATATTTTCAGTAATATGACCTATTTTTTCATGATAATCTTGTTTTAAATAGGTTATATACTTCTCAACTTCTTCATAAGACTTCAACTCTATCAATCCTTGAAGAACATGTAATTTATTCATAAAATGATGACTCTGCTCACGTAAACTATCGTTATATTTTTCTGTACCACTTAGTTCTGTAATAAGCTGTTTCATTTCTGATTGATCACGTAAAGTTACTACCGCACCATATAACCTACCTTTATAGTAAATTGGATTTCTATTCAATAATAGATCCATATTATTAATTACTATTTGTTCATCTTGACTACTCTCTCTCGTTTCCAAAATGTCTCTAAATAATAAATTATAAATCTCAGTACTTAGAGTTTCATTGATTTTTATTTCATTTGATAGTTTAGCTTTTTTTAATAAATTATTTGCACTACTATTTATAATTATTATATTTTTGTATTTATCTATCCCAATTATTCCTTCTGAAACATGATCAGCTATTAACTCTTTTTCTATATAAAGTTGTGCAATCTCCTCTGGTTCTAAATTCAGAAGAATCTTTCTCAATTTTTTATTAAATAAAAAAGACAATCCTACTGCCACTGTTAACCCAATCATTAATGAATAGAATAAATTTTTCTGTGCTTCTAAGATTTGATTTTCTACTGTTCTTTTAGTATATCCTACACAGACAACTCCTATATTATTACCATTTTCATCTTTTAGAGCTGTAAAAAATCTGACCCCTTCTCCTAGTGGACCAGTTTGTTTACTGTAATGATCTCCTTGAGTAAATGTTGCTTCAATATCTTCAATACTCGAGAACTTAGATCCTATCAGCTCCTCTTTTGGATGTGAATACCTTACAAAATCTTTATCAGTTACTACTATAAAATCCGTTCGTGTTTCTTCCATCGCTGCTAATGTAAAATGTTGAATGAACTTTTCTTGATTTTTATTTTTGACAGCTTCTTGAATACTCTTATCCATCGCAATTAATCGTGCTGTAGAACTAATTTTTTGACGAATAATCTCTTCTTCACGATCTTTTATATATCCTCTCATAAAAACTGTTGTTACTAATAATGAGATTGTTACTAACCCCATCATAAATATAATAAGTTTTACTAATGTACTTCTCCACTTTTTCAAAGTACCCTCAACTCCTTATATAAATTATAAAAACTTTTATAAAAATCATTATAGTTTATATCGAAAACGAATTCAAGGGGAAATTTAATATATTCAATCAAAACTTTTGAAATATTTTGGAATAATATTATATTACAATATCTATTTAAAATATAACTAATGGAATGATAATGGATACAAATTTTTTTGGGTTAGATAAATTTTGCTATATTTTACCCTTTTCTGTACTAATCAAAAGACAATAAAAAAACGAACCTAGTTTCCTAAGTTCGTCTTATTATATTATTTATTTGTTTTACGTCTTAAAGCTAACGCACCTAATCCGATAACTAAACCTGCTACAGCTAAGCTATTAGTTTCTACCCCTGTTTTTGGAAGAACAGCTTTTTTAACTTTTTCTTTTACTACCGGTGTAGTTGGTTTACCAGGTTTATTTGGTTTACCTGGTTTTTCAGGTTTTCCTGGTTCATTAGGTTTAACCGGTTTGTTTGGAGTTGGTGTTGGTGGAGTTGGAGGTGTATCTTCTGGTTCATCTTGAAGATTGATAATTGAATTATTCTCACCAATTGTTACTGTATAAACCGTTGGATCTAGTTTATAACCTTTTGGTGCTAATTTTTCCATTATTGTGAACACTTTTCCTAAATAATCTTTTGATAATTCTTTAGAAACTGCCACTCCGTTTTCATCTGTAGTAACATCTTCAACTACTACTCCTTCTGGATTTATAATTGTGTATACAGCTCCTTGAACAGGTGTTACTTTTACTTTATCAGTTTTATTAATTTTGATTTTGTAAATTGGATTAGCATTAATAACTTCATTTAATACTGATAATCTCTCACTTACATATCCGTAAATTAAGCGATTATTGCGTTGAGGAAGTGCTTCAGTATTATTTTTTAATAATGCTACTCTATTCCCCACTAAACTTCCGTCTCCAGGAGTTGTAGTGTTATAAGTAACATAGTATGATTGTGAACCATCTTTAAAAATTACTTTTAAAGAAGTATAATTGCTGTTCCACTCAACTGTGTAGTCAGTACCTTCAGTTAGTTTAACAGCACCTGCTGGTACTTCAGAAGTACCATCATTAATAGTAGCTTTGTATACTGTTAATGATTCAGGAATATATTGAATAGCTGCATGTGTAGTATCAGTTACTATCTCATCTACTAATGCTAAGTTGCTTCCATAGTCTTTTTTTCCAGCATTAACGCGAACGCGCCATGGTGAGTAAATATTTCCTTTAGAAGTAGAACCTACAGCTGCTAATTTTTCAGAAGTCCATCCTTTATTCTCAACATCATTACCATTTTTAGCGAAGTTTTCATAACCTTTGTTTTCTCCGTCTTTAGTTGTTGATGTAAAAGTATGTGTTATTTTATTTTTCACAGCTAAGCTATCAAAAGTCACAGGTGTTTTAGTTTGATCTTTTTTGAATAAAAAATCAATAGTAAAATGACCTGTTATATCTCTTATATCATTACTTTTAGTAGTAGTTAGATATTCAGAGAAATTTTTTAGTGTTACTTTAGCATTACCACCTTGGTCGTTTGCATTTGGTGTTACTTGTGATTCAGCAATAACGACTTGTGTTTTTGTATCTTTAATATCAGCTGAATGTTTTTGGACAGTTACTGAATTAGGAATTTTTAAATTAAAATAATCCCCTTCTGATAAGTTACCGTTGTAATTCGTTAAATCAAAGTTTGCTGAAAAACGATATGCTCTATCAGTAGTAACATTATAATTGCCATTGGCGTCAGGTTTAACTGCATTATTTCCTGCATCTGTAACAGAAATATCAGTAACAACTTTTGTAAGTTCTTTACCTTCAGCTGCGTTAGCTGTTAATGAAGATACAAATAGTAATCCTATGAATGTAAATATTGCGGTAACACTCATTTTAATTACTTTTGTGATTTTTTTCATTAATATACTTTTCTCCTTTCTTTTATCTATAATCTTATATAAATATATAAAATTATAAATGAATAATTAATAATAAATAATTACAATCTATTATCTACACATATATTACGATTAATTTATAACATTGTCAAGTTTTTAATCTTCTTGTATACGCATAATAAATTTAATAAACTATCGTTAATATCCAGCTTCTTTATAAAAATTTTAAAACACTATTTTAGAAATATATATGTTTATTAAAAAATGATTTTTTAGTTCTAATGTATATATTCATTTTCTAATAATTTTCATAATTTACAATACACCTTGGCTAGCATCTATTATACTTAGAAAAATATGTATTTTAACACTATTATTTTAAATGAAAATCAATTATCCTTTTCATTATCAGAGATTCTAAATACCCTTATATTACTTGTTTTCTGTAAAATAATTATTCTAAAAAATGATTTTACATACATATTTTTTATAATTTTTCTAAAAATTCTTAATCTTAGTAGAAATTATAGATTAATTTATTAAAAAAATACTAATATTACTTGAATAATTGTATGTACTATGCTAATATTTTTATTAATGCTTAATGCAGAATTAAAAATTAAATATTTTAGGAGGAAGATTATATGGAGAAAGAAGCTAAAAAGATATTTTGGTATACGTTAGCGTTCATGGCCTTCTCTACTGTTTGGGCGTTTGGTAATATCGTTAACGGATATTCAGAATTTGGCGGACTTAAATCTATTTTCTCATGGGTTTTAATCTTCGTAATTTACTTTATTCCATATTCACTAATCGTTGGTGAACTAGGATCTACATTTAAAGATGCTGGTGGAGGTGTTAGTTCTTGGATTAAAGAAACACACAGTAAATTACTAGCTTATTATGCTGGATGGACAATTTGGGTAGTACATATGCCTTATATTTCTCAAAAACCATCACGTATTATCGCAGCGTTTAGTTGGGCAGTATTCAGAGATAACCGTATTAGTAAAATGAATATAACTTATGTACAAATTATTTCACTAGTTATATTCATAGTAGCGTTATTCCTAGCAGCAAGAGGAGTTAACTTCATCAAAAAACTTGCGACTTTAGCAGGATCATCAATGTTTATTATGTCATTATTATTCATATTGATGGCTATTACAGCACCTTCTATTACAGGAGCTAAAACATACAGCATCGACTGGTCATTAGATACATTTATGCCAACATTCGATGTTAAATATGTTACGTCAATAGCGATTTTAGTATTTGCGGTTGGTGGTTGTGAGAAGATTTCGCCTTATGTTAATAAGATGAAAAAACCTTCTACTGATTTCCCTAAAGGAATGATGACATTAGTTCTTATGGTTGTGACAACAGCTATTTTAGGAACATTCGCACTTGCATTAATGTTTGATACTAATAACATTCCAAAAGACTTATTAACTAATGGTACTTATTATGCATTCCAAACATTAGGTAACTACTACGGTGTTGGTAACTTATTCTTAGTTATTTATGCAGTAGTTGACTTTATCGGTCAAGTGTCTATCGTTATTATCTCAATTGATGCACCATTACGTATGCTACTAGAAAGTTCTGATGAACAATACATTCCGAAAAAATTATTAGTTAAAAATAGTAATGATGTTTACACTAACGGATTAAAATTAGTTGGTGTTATCGTATCTATTCTTTTAATTATTCCTATGTTCGGAATCAAAGAAGTAAACGAACTATTCAGATGGTTAGTTAAATTAAACGCTGTTTGTATGCCACTTCGTTACCTATGGGTATTTGCTGCTTATATCTTCTTGAAAAAAGCAGCCGGTAAATTCCAAGCTGATTATAAATTCGTTAAGAATAAATATATCGGTATTGGTTTAGGAGCTTGGTGTTTCTTCCTAACAGCATTTGCTTGTATCACAGGTATGTACACACCAGGAAGTGTATTCCAAACAACAATGAACATTGTTACACCTATTATTCTTATTTCACTTGGTTTAATTATGCCTTACCTTGCGAAAAAAAATAATAAGTAATGTTTATAGCTCAAAAGACGAGAAGATTTCTCGTCTTTTTTATTTATTCAGAATATTAGAATAGTTATTTCTTTGTCTATCTTCCTATCTAGTATATAATTAAATAGAAACTATTAAGTTTATATTATTTATCACTAGCAAAGGAGTGAATTTCTTGGAAGTAAATAGACAACACTTTGATTTTGATTTACAGAGTAAATTTGAACCTAAAGGCGATCAAGTTAGAGCTATTAATGAGCTAACTGAAAGCATTAATAAAGGAGAAAAATACCAAACCTTACTTGGTGCTACAGGTACAGGTAAAACTTTCACAATAGCTAATATTATAAAAAATGTTGGAAAACCAACACTAGTATTAGCTCACAATAAAACATTAGCTGGACAATTATACAATGAGTTAAAAGAATTCTTCCCTAACAATAGGGTCGAATATTTCGTTTCTTACTATGATTATTTCCAACCAGAAGCATATGTACCATCGACTGATACCTATATAGAAAAAGATTCTTCTGTCAATGATGAGATTGATAAACTACGCCACAGTGCTACATCTTCTCTATTTGATCGTGATGATGTAATTATCGTATCTAGTGTCAGCTGTATATATGGTCTTGGTTCTCCAGAAGAATACTCTTCTCTAGTGCTTTCACTTAGAGTTGGGGATGAAATAAGCAGAAATAAAATTCTTTCAAAACTGATAGACATCCAATATATGCGTAATGATATAGAATTTACACGTGGTACTTTTAGAGTACGTGGAGATGTTATAGAAATCTTCCCAGCTTCTCGTAGTGAAAATTCTGTTCGTATAGAAATGTTTGGGGATGAAATTGATAGAATTCGTGAAATCAATTCACTAACCGGTGAAGTACTTAGCGAATTAGAACATATTGCAATTTACCCTGCCAGCCACTTCGTCGCAGGAGAAGAAAAAACAAAAGAAGCGATAAAAAGAATACGTGCTGAACTAGAAGATAGACTAAAAGTATTCAATATGGAAAACAAATTACTAGAAGCACAGCGTTTAGAACAGCGTACTAACTATGACCTTGAAATGATGGAAGAGATGGGATTTTGTTCAGGTATTGAAAACTACTCTCTTCACTTAACTCTACGCGAACCTGGTTCAACACCTTATACTCTACTAGACTACTTTCCAAAAGATTGGTTATTAGTAGTTGACGAGTCACACGTTACCCTTCCACAGGTTAGAGGTATGTATAATGGTGATAGAGCTCGTAAGCAAGTTCTAGTTGACTATGGTTTTAGACTACCTACTGCTTTAGATAATAGACCTCTTAACTATCAGGAGTTTGAAAATAAGTTAAACCAAGCAATTTTCGTATCAGCTACACCTGGTGACTATGAACTTGAACATAGTTCAAAAATTACTGAACAAATTATCCGTCCTACTGGTCTACTAGATCCAGTAATAGATGTTCGTCCCGTTAGCGACCAAGTATTTGATATTACTAAAGAAGCTGAAAAAATAATAGAAAAAGGTGAACGTGTTTTAATCACGACTCTTACTAAAAAAATGGCTGAATCTTTAACTGCCTATTTAAAAGAAAATGGTCTAAAAGTTGAGTATCTTCACTCTGATATTAAAACTTTAGAACGTACAGAAATTATTCGTAACTTACGTCTTGGAAAATTTGATATTCTTGTAGGGATTAACCTGCTACGTGAAGGTTTAGATATTCCAGAAGTTTCATTAGTGGCTATTTTAGATGCGGATAAAGAAGGTTTCTTACGCGGGGACAAAGCCTTACTACAAACTATTGGCCGTGCCGCACGTAATGCGAATGGTCGTGTAATTATGTATGCAGATAATATGACTAGAAGTATGAAAAAAGCTATCGATGAGACAAATCGTCGTCGTGAAATACAAATGGCATACAATGAGGAACATGGCATAACACCTCAAACAATTATTAAAGATATTCGTGATAGTATTAGTGCTAAGAAAGAAGTAATTGAGGATGAAACATTAGAATTAGAAGAAGTATCTAATATTACCGATGATAATATCGAAGAACACTTAGCAGAATTAGAACAAGAAATGTTCTCAGCGGCTGAAAAATTCGAATTTGAACGTGCTGCTAAACTTCGTGATACTATAGCTGAATTAAAAGAAAAATATAAATTATAAAAAGGGCTGACCTATTGATATGTACCCCTTTTACTGGACAAACCGGTGAAAGGGGTATTATTATGCGTTATAGCTTTGAATTTAAATTAGAATGTATAGAAATGTATGAGAGAGGAGAATTT